>ULVX01062131.1_pt1 | contig 37626 bp, 35 predicted proteins | sample 1959811 | NCBI WGS metagenome assembly ULVX01 (sample SAMEA4835797, study PRJEB28245) | human gut metagenome | biome: gut microbiome; material: fecal sample | place: Denmark | collected 2008
AGGGCGTATTTTACGACAGGGCAACCTTAATCCCAAGGTCAAGATTTTCCGCTATGTGACGGAAGGAACCTTTGACAGTTATTCGTGGCAGCTCATTGAGAACAAGCAGAAATTCATCGGTCAGATCATGACAAGCAAATCTCCGGGACGTTCCTGTGAGGATGTGGATGAAGCAGCCCTTACTTATGCGGAGGTCAAGGCTCTGGCAACAGGAAATCCCTACATCAAGGAAAAGATGGACCTTGATATTCAGGTTTCAAAACTGAAACTTATGAAAGCAAACCATACCAGTCAGAAATACCGACTGGAGGACAACATCGCAAAGTATTATCCTCAGCAGATCACGATTTTAAAGGAGCGTATCAGCGGGATGCAGGCGGACATTCAGACTGCAAAAGCAAATCTTCCGGTGGACAAAGAGCAGTTTTCCATGAAAGTGGGGGACAAGCTCTATACGGATAAGAAAGAAGCCGTAACAGCCCTTGTGGAGATGTGCAAGGAAATAAAAACAGTCAATGCCCCTGCTGTCATTGGCGAATATGCAGGTTTTAAGATGGCAGTATCCTTTGATGCGTTCAACCACAAATTTGTAATGAACCTGAAAGAACAGCTTTCCCACAATCTGGAAGTCGGTTCAGACCCACTCGGTAATATCTCCCGTATTAACCATGCACTGGAGTCCATGCCAAAGCAGCTCATGGAAGCCCAGACAAAACTTGAAACGGTGGAGCATCAGCTTGAAACCGCAAAGGTGGAGGTGACCAAGCCTTTTGCACAGGAAGCGGAACTTGCAGAGAAGTTAGAGCGTCTGTCAGCATTGAATGCCCTGCTTAACATGGATGAAAAGGGAAATGACGGGATTGATATGGATGATGAGCCGGAAGCTCCAAAGAGCGAAAAAGAGGTTGCAGACCGTCCGGCGAAGAATACTCCGCTTGCAGAGAAAACAGTGGGTATAGGGCAGGATAAGAGCATCAGACAGTATGCAGATGTACCTGCAGAAAGAGTATCCCTGAAGGCGAAGCTGAGGTGATGAAAGCAAAGGTTGCAGGAGGAGATACAGAAAAGCCTATGCCACAAAAGGTAAAGGGAAAAGAAGAAACCTTATAAGAAAATCTGAAGTTTTTTTATTTTTATTCCCAACTTTATTCCCAACATGTTATAATTATTCTGGTTGGGAATAAAAGTTGGGTAAAGGAGCATACTAATGGATATTAAACAAATTGTTTTAGATTTATGTGCCTTAAGTGATGAACAGGAATGGTTTGAATTTAAGGAAAACTGGTTTCAGCCTGAGGCATTAGGCGAATATGTATCTGCCCTGTCAAATGCGGCGGCTTTTCATTATAAAAAATATGCGTATTTCATTTGGGGTGTAAATGATACAACCCATGAAATTGTAGGAACAACATTTAATCAGTATTGTGAATATAACAAGGAACCGTATCAGAATTATCTTGCGAGAAATCTGTCACCAAGCATAAATTTTAGTTTTGAAGAAACAGAAATTTATGGAAAGAGAGTCGTTGGTTTGGTAATTCCTGCGGCAACCGAGATTCCTACGGCATTTAAAGAAAAGAGGTTTTTAAGGATAGGATCATCAAAATGTAATATGAAAGATTACCCTAAGAGAGAAATTGAACTTTTCAAAATACTGGATGGAAGAACCGAAACGATAGAAACAGTACCGGCAAAATACCAGGAACTTACATTTCAAAAACTCTTTGGATATTACGGTTCCAAAGGTATTGTTCTAAATCAAAAGACGTTTATTAAGAATCTGGGGCTAAAAACAGAAGAAGGCGAGTTTAATATATTAGCGCAGCTTCTGTCGGATAATTCTCATTTTCCGCTTCGTGTATCTATTTTTGATGGAGAAACAAAAGGCTCTAATCTTTTCTCTGTACGTGAATTTGGAAATGACTGTTTATTATATAGTTTGGATGAGTTGTTGCGTTATGGAGATGTATTGAACCTGATTCAGGCGGATGAGACAGATAGGGTCGTTGAGCGAAAGGAGATTCCGTTATTTGATAACAAGGCATTTCGTGAGGCTGTCATAAATGCCGTCCTGCACAATAAATGGGTGGAAGGAAATGAACCTATGATTTCGGTATTTTCCGACAGAATAGAGATACTATCAAGGGGAACACTTGCTCCGGCACAGACCATGGAAGGATTTTTCTTAGGAGAATCAATCCCTGTAAATGAAAAATTATCCGAGATATTTCTTCAACTGCATATAAGTGAGAAATCTGGTCGAGGAGTCCCTAAAATTACGGAAATGTATGGAAAAGATGCATTTACATTTAGGGAGAATTCCATTGTTGTTACTATCCCATTTGAGAGAATAAATAAGGTTGGGAATAAAGTTGGGAAAAAGGTTGGGGATAAGAAATCTTTAAATTCCAGAAGGCAAAAAATTATTTCAGAAATGAGGGACAACCCGAACATTACAACTGCAGAACTTCATAATATATTAGGGGTGAGTGAAACAGCAGTAGAAAACAATATATCATTTTTAAGAGAAAATGGGTATATAGAGCGGGTTGGTTCAAAAAAGGCAGGATACTGGAAAGTATTGTAAGTGTTGTAAAACTATAAAACGAAGATAAGGTGTAATCGGATAACAAAAGAAAGGATAGTTGAGATTCTTATTTGTAGGAATAATTGCAGTTTTTATCGGAGAGATGTTCGCAATGCCCCTTACGCACCTTTGCATTGACCCAAAGAACCTGTGATTGATGAATATAAGGGATTTTTGTTTTTGGATAAGAAAGATATGCCGGAAGTTGCCTTACATTGGGAAAAACATTTTGAGTGGGCATTGGCAAAACATAATCGAATCTATAAGGAACAATTACCAAAGATCACACCTCATGTTTGCAGACATACCTATTGCAGCAACATGGCAAAAAGCGGAATGAATCCCAAGACACTTCAATATTTAATGGGGCATTCTGATATAGGAGTTACCCTAAATACATATACGCATCTGGGAGCAGAGGATGCCAAGGAAGAACTTGGCAAATATGCTAAAATGGCTTAAAATTTTAAAATAATGATACAACTAAAAGAAAACCTAAGTGGAAAAAGTCTTTAGTAAAATGAGAAAATCGAGCTGTTTTACTAAGATTTTTACTAAATTTGGATGACAAAATATACGAATTTATGCCACGATATGCGACGAAAACAAAGAAAATACTCTATCACAGCAAATCGTATAAAGTGGCGTAAAATCAAGGGAAATCAGCATTTTCAAGGAGTTTTTAAGGCATGATTAGAGTTTTATTCATCTGCCACGGCAATATCTGCCGCAGCACCATGGCCCAGAGCATCTTCACTTATCTGGTGAAGCAGGCAGGGCTTGAGAATGATTTTGAGATTGAGTCAGCGGCGACAAGCCGTGAGGAGATTGGGAATCCGCCACATTACGGCACAGCAGCAAGACTGAGAGAGGCGGGAATTCCGCTGGTGTCACACAGGGCTGTCCGGATGACAGAGGAAGATTACGATTACTACGATTATCTGATAGGAATGGACAGTGCTAATATAAAAAATATGCAGCGTATTGCGGGTGGTGACCCGGATGGTAAGCTTCATAAGCTGATGGAATATGCAGGCAAAGGGGCAGCAAGGGATGTCGCAGATCCGTGGTATACGGGAGATTTTGAGGCAACCTACAGGGATGTTACGGCCGGGTGCAAAGGTCTGTTAGAATGTCTGAAAAAAGATAATAAAATTTGATATTTTCTTAACAAAATAACTTTGTTAAGAAAATAACTTAATTAATTTAAGGAAAATGATAGAAATTCTGTAATAACACTTGATAATTTCTCAAAAAGCAAGTACTATTTACATAGACGTGTTATTAGATTTTGAGGAGGAGACAGGTTATGGCAGATCACGTAATTAACGAAGCAAAAAGGTGTCTTAACTGCAAGAAGCCAATGTGCAGAACCGGATGTCCGATTAATACACCTATTCCACAGATGATACATGAATTCCTGAACGGGGGAATCACAGAAGCAGGTAAGATGGTATTTGAGAACAATCCGCTCTCTATAATATGCTCGCTTGTCTGCGACCACGAAGCACAGTGCGAAGGACATTGCATAAGAGGAATTAAGGAAAGCCCTGTACATATAAGCAGCATAGAGAATTATATTTCAAGCAACTACTTTGACAAGATGGAGATTGTAAGAGATCCGCTTAAGAACAAGAAGGCAGCAGTAATCGGTTCCGGTCCTGCCGGAATTACAATAGCAACAATACTTGCCAAGAGGGGATATGATGTGACGGTATTTGAATCACGTGAGAATATCGGTGGTGTATTAAGATACGGTATACCGGAGTTCAGACTCCCTAAGTCAATCCTTGACAATTATCGCAAGAAGCTTTATAAGCTCGGCGTAAGATTCCGTCCGAACACAACAATCGGTGGTGCAATAAGTGTTGATGATCTGTTCAGGGATGGTTATCTTGCGGTATTCATCGGAACGGGAGTGTGGAGGCCTAACTCACTGAATATTAAGGGTGAGAGCCTTGGTAATGTGCATTTTGCAATTGATTACCTTGTTAACCCGGATTCATATGATCTTGGCGAGAAGGTAGCAATAATCGGAGCAGGTAACTCCGCAATGGACGTTGCACGTACAGCACTCCGTAAGGGGGCAAGAGAGGTTACTGTATATACGCACAGCGAGAAGGTTCGTGCAAGCGTAAGAGAAGTTGAATATGCACAGATTGACGGTGTTAATTTTGAGTATTGCAAGTCACCTGTAGAGCTTACTGACAAGGGACCTATATTTGCAGACATCATTATTAATGAAGATGGCGAGAAGATGGTACAGGCGGGAACAGAGAAGCTTTATCCGGCTGATACAACATTTATCGCGGTAAGTCAGGGACCTAAGGATAAGATTGTGTCTACAACGCAGGGAATTGATGTTAACCAGAGAGGTCTTATCACAGTTGATGAGAATGGTAAGACTACGAGAAATGGTATCTTTGCAGCAGGCGATGTTGTTAACGGAGCTAAGACGGTTGTTGAGGCTGTTAAGTTCTCTAAGGCAGTTGCTGATGCGATGGACGAGTATATGCAGACACTGTAATTGAAGGATATTTTATTTAATTGAACAGACTGAGTTGAATAAGCTGAGCCCCGGCCTGGCAGGTATTAATAATTCCTATGAATAATATCTGTCATTCCGGGGCTTTTAATTAGTTTTGTCAGCTATATACCGGTTTTGCAAATGTATTTCATGACCATGCATGCAGTCCGTCTGCCTACAGATTCCTGTATTCCTGTGGCGTCACTCCATATACACGCTGAAATGCCCTGTAGAATGTACGGCTTGAATTAAAGCCGCTTGCATAGCCGATATCAGTCACGGTCATATGTGTATTCTTGAGAAGATGCGCGGCATGTTCTGAACGGCATCGTCCGAGATACGCAGGGAATGATTCGTGTATCTTATCAGAAAAAATATGTGAAATGTAGAATTTGTTAAGACCGAGGTCATGCGCGATTGTGTCAAGCGACATGTCTTCTTTAAAATTATCTGCGATGTACTCGATTAACGTATGGCAGATATCTACAGAATCGCCGGTCTCCACGGAACTCTGCATCGTAAGCAGCGGCATGATGCATCCGAGGATTATATGCATGTAGCCCTGGGCAATCCGGAAGTCACGTCCGTTGGCGCAGCAGTCGAGAATGTGGTCGATTGCGTAGGTACATTCATGCGGAATTGTATCCTTTGTAAGAACAGGTACTTCAGGCCTTCGGCGTGAAAGTTCATTTATATAGCCACCGGCAAATTCAGGATTGAATATCATAAGTATTGCCTCGGATTCACCAAGACTTTCAGTGCTGTGTGGCCGGTTTGGAAATGCAATAGACAGATCTCCGGCATTAAGCACATAGGAATTATCATCGATAGTGACGCGAAGCTGCCCGCTTTTTACATAGATCATCTCGACCTGACGGTGAAGATGAAGCGGATATGTGTTATTTAGTGTGGTTGTTACGCTATATTCTTCTTCACGATTCTGATAAAATGCACTCATATATAGTCCTCCGGTCTGTGAGATAATGATACTGACATCATTATAATACACAAAATGCATATTAACAATATATGACATAATGAACATTCACGTTGGCATGCAAAAAAAATGTCTGTGCCTTATATTAAAATTAATTTAAATGATTCATGAAGGAACTATTTTGAAATCACAGATATAAGGAGAGCAGCATTATGAGTATTGTAAATCAGAATTTTACCATAAGGTACGATGTTGATAGTATGAAGCCACAGAGTATGTGGAATGCCGATCTTGGTGACAGATATTCTAATCCGGTGCTGTATGCGGATTACTCAGATCCTGATGCCATAAGAGTTGGTGAAGATTATTTCATGATTGCGTCGAGCTTCTGCAATTCACCGGCACTGCCAATCCTTCATTCAAGGGATATGGTGAACTGGAAGGTTATTAATTATGTGCTTAAGCATGTTCCTGAAGACAGGTATGATGAACCTGTCCATGGCTGTGGAGTATGGGCACCTGCAATAAGATATCATGAAGGAATCTATTATGCGTGTTTTCCGATGCCGGATGAAGGCATATATATGAGCACAACAACTGACCCATGGAGTGAATGGTCAGAGCCTGTCAATATAAGACCGGGAGCAGGCTGGATTGACCCATGTCCGTTCTGGGATGAGGACGGAAAGGCATACCTTGTTGCAGGAGTTGCAAAGAGCCGTATCGGATATAAAAGCGTGCTGCATATGGTTGAGATGCAGCCGGACGGAATGGGACTCATTGGGGAAGAGGTAAAAGTCTTTGATGGCAATCTCAATGACCAGATTACGATAGAAGGCCCGAAGCTTTATAAGCGCAATGGCTGGTATTATATATTTGCACCGGCTGGCGGTGTAAAGACCGGCTGGCAGACGGTGCTGCGTTCACGCAATATATTCGGACCGTATGAGTACAAAGTAGTTATGCGTCAGGGTGATACTCCTGTTAATGGCCCTCATCAGGGAGCGTGGGTTGACACTGTAACAGGTGAGGACTGGTTTATTCATTTTCAGGATGTATATGCAGCAGGAAGAATTACGCATCTTCAGCCTATGCACTGGGAGAATGACTGGCCGGTTATCGGAATAGCCAAGAATGGCAATGATTACGGAGAACCGGTACTTGAGTACAGAAAGCCTGATGTAGGTGATGTTGAGACTGCTGTATGTGAGCCGGATTCATCCGACAGCTTCTGCGGTAAGAATCTCGGACTACAGTGGCAGTGGAATGCCAATTATGCCAAAAAATGGTATTCGTGTACAGAACGTGGTCTCATACTTAATGCAATGTTCAAAGAGGCTGACAGACCTCTCGGAGATGTTCGCAACCTGCTGCTGCAGAAGTGGCCGGCACCGGAATTTACGTGCATAACGAAGATTGATGTTACAGGAATGAAGGAAGGTGACACGGTCGGAATTATTTCAATGGGAATGCTCTATGAAGGGCTTGCATTGACAAAGAATGCTGCCGGATTTGATGTTAGTGTAACAGAAGGTACGCAGCATTTTGATAAGGAGAAGGCAATAACTGACGAGAAGACCAAGACGGTTGCACAGCTTGCTGCAGCTGAATGTGCAGATGGTGTATGGTTTATGTATAAGGTCGTAAGGACAGGATACAGGGATATCAGCGAAGAAGAGAAACATACTCCGGTGGAGATGCTGGGTCTGTATTACAGCGTTAACGGCACTGATTTTGTCAAATGCATATCTGCTGAATCTAAAGCAGGCCGCTGGGTTGGCGTCAAGAATGGCATATACTGCATAAGCGATAACGATGACGGCGGCTGTGTTACTGCAAAATATGTCAAATATATAAAAAACGATAACATTTAATTTGCTTGCAAATGAGCTGTGAATATGCTAACATAAGCATATTAATGGTAAAAGCCGTGAAGGCTCTTGAGCAGAAGTGGATTATCCCTTTGATGCGGGTGATACCGATTAGTATATCCGTCCCGGCATATATCATTTTACTGATATGTGCCGGGACTTTTTAATTTGATGGAGGTAGAGATGGCAAATATTATTTCTGACGAAACAATTGATTATGTTGGAATTCTTGCTAAACTGGAACTTTCGCCTGAAGAGAAGGAAGAGGCGAAGAAGGATATGGGAAGGATGCTCGATTATGTAGATATGCTTAACGAACTTGATACATCAGGTGTGGAGCCTATGTCACATGTGTTCCCTGTTAATAATGTATTCCGTGAGGATGTTGTTACTAATGGTGACGACCGTGATAATATTACAGCCAATGCACCGCAGAAGAAGGATGGCGCATTTATGGTACCTAAGACATTTGTCTAAGACAATTGTCTAAGACATTCGCCTAAGACAATTGTCTGATTATTTTAAATATATGATTTGGAGGATATAGACGTGGATTTGATGAGTCTGACAGCCGTAGAGCTTGGCAGAAAGATAAAAGCCAAAGAAGTTACCGTCAGGGAAGCAGTCCTTGCGGCATATGACAAGATTGATGAGAAGGAAGCTGAACTTAACTGCTACGTTACAACAACGAAGGAAGCAGCACTTGCTAAGGCGGATGAAGTTCAGGCTAAGATTGATGCGGGTGAACTTACAGGACCTCTTGCAGGTGTGCCTGTTGCAATTAAGGACAACATGTGTACCAAGGGAGTGCTTACGACATGCAGTTCCAGAATACTTGAGAATTTTGTGCCTACATTTACGGCAGAAGCAGTAATTAACCTTGAGAAGGCAGGTGCTGTAATTCTCGGTAAGACTAATATGGATGAGTTTGCGATGGGAAGTACAACGGAGACATCGCATTACGGAGCAACTAAGAATCCATGGAATACAAAGCATGTTCCGGGCGGTTCATCAGGCGGTTCAGCTGCAGCAGTTGCAGCTGATGAGTGCAGCTTCGCACTTGGTTCGGATACAGGTGGTTCTATAAGACAGCCGAGCTCATACTGCGGCGTTACGGGTATGAAGCCTACTTACGGAACAGTATCAAGATACGGACTTATTGCCTATGGTTCTTCTCTTGACCAGATAGGACCTATAGCTAAGGATGTTACGGACTGTGCAGCAATACTTGAAACGATTGCATCATATGATCCTAAGGATTCAACATCAATCAGGAGAGATGATTATGACTTTACATCAGCACTGGTTGATGATGTTAAGGGGATGAAGATAGGAATACCGAAGGATTATCTTATCGAAGGGCTTAATCCTGAGGTTAAGGCAGCGATTATGAATGCTGCACATAAGCTTGAAGAAAAGGGTGCTGTTGTTGAAGAATTTGACTTAAGTCTCGTAGAATATGCGATTCCTGCATACTATGTAATTGCATGTGCTGAGGCAAGTTCTAATCTCGCAAGATTTGACGGTGTTAAGTACGGATACCGTACACCTGAATATAATGAGCTTCACGAGATGTACAAGAAGACACGTTCAGAGGGATTCGGACCTGAGGTTAAGAGAAGAATCATGCTCGGTTCATTTGTATTAAGCTCAGGATATTATGATGCTTATTATCTTAAGGCACTCCGTACAAAGGCGCTTATAAAGCAGGCATTTGATAAGGCGTTTTCTAAGTATGATGTAATTCTCGGACCTGTTGCACCTACAACTGCTCCTGAGATAGGTTCATCACTTGCAGATCCTATCAAGATGTACCTTGGAGATATTTATACAATTTCTGTTAACCTTGCAGGTCTTCCGGGTATCAGTGTTCCGGGAGGATTTGATTCAAAGGGTCTTCCTATCGGTGTGCAGATGATTGGCAACTGTTTTGAAGAGAAGAAGATTATCAGGACTGCATATGCATTTGAACAGTCTCTGAAGGCAGAGAGAATATAGGAAAGGGGCCAATACAATGAGAGAATACGAAACAGTCATTGGACTTGAGGTCCACGTTGAACTTGCAACTAAGACAAAGATTTTCTGCGGATGCTCAACTGCTTTCGGTGGAGCACCTAATACACATACATGTCCGGTATGTACAGGCATGCCGGGTTCACTTCCTGTACTGAATAAGCAGGTAGTTGAATATGCTATGGCTGTAGGGCTTGCTACGAACTGCGCAATAACACAGAACTGCAAGTTCGACCGTAAGAACTATTTTTATCCGGATAACCCACAGAATTATCAGATATCACAGCTCTATTACCCAATATGCCGCAACGGACATGTAGATATTGAAGTTGACGGAGTTAAGAAGAGTATCGGAATCCATGAGATTCATATGGAAGAGGATGCGGGTAAGCTTATACATGATGAGTGGGAAGACTGCTCACTTGTAGACTTCAACAGAAGCGGTGTTCCGCTTATTGAGATAGTATCAGAGCCTGATATGCGTTCGGCAGAGGAAGTTATTGCATATCTTGAAAAGCTCAGAATGACAATACAGTATCTTGGTGCATCAGACTGTAAGATGCAGGAAGGCTCTATGAGAGCCGATGTCAACATTTCCGTAAGGGAAGTGGGAGCAGCCGAATTTGGTACGCGTACTGAGATGAAGAATCTTAACTCATTCAAATCAATCGCAAGGGCAATTGAGGGTGAGCGCAACAGACAGATAGAGCTTATTGAGGATGGCAAGAAGGTAGTTCAGGAGACACGCCGCTGGGATGATGCCAAGGAGTCTTCATATGCTATGCGTTCTAAGGAGGATGCACAGGACTACAGATATTTCCCTGAGCCTGACCTTGTACCTATAGTTATAAGTGATGAGTGGATCGCAAGGGTTAAGTCTCAGCAGCCGGAATTCAGAGAAGAGAAGAAGGCAAGATATCAGGAGGAGTTTGGTCTGCCTGAGTATGATGCGGATATTATCACGGGAACAAAGCATCTTGCAGATATATTTGAAGAGGCAACCAAGATCTGTGGCAAGCCTAAGAAGGTATCTAACTGGATTATGGGCGAGACAATGAGACTTCTCAAGGAGAAGGAGATGGATCCTGAGGATATCACATTCGCACCTGAGAACCTTGCTAAGATAGTTAATCTTGCCGATGCGGGAACAATCAATAATACGGCTGCTAAGGAAGTGTTTGAAGCTGTATTTAACGACAATGTCGACCCTGATGTTTATGTTGAAGAACATAAGATGAAACAGGTTAATGATGAGGGCGCATTGAGAGAGGCTATTGAGAAGGTTATAGCTGAGAATCCACAGTCTGTTGATGATTACCATAATGGTAAGGAAAAAGCAATTGGATTTCTTGTTGGACAGACTATGAAGGCTATGAAGGGTAAAGCTAATCCTGCAATGGTTAACCAGATATTAAAGGAATTGCTCTAATATATGAAAAATGATTTACTGACTATTGGAAGTTTTACTGTGCATGGATATGGTCTGATGATAGCAATTGGCGTTATTGCTGCTTATATGATGGCGGAATATCGTGCCAAAAAGAAGAATATGGATCCGGATAATGTCTTTTCACTTGTTATATGGGCACTTGTATCAGGGTATATCGGTTCTAAGCTTCTGTTTATAATTACTATCCTTCCGGATGCTTTTAAGGATCCTTCAATCCTTAAGAATGTCTGGGAAGGCTGGGTTGTATATGGTGGAATTATTGGCGGCGTAATCGGAATCATGATTATGTGCAGAGTTAAGAAGCTGGATTTTTGGCAGTATATAGATCTTACAGCTCCGTCAATGGCACTTGCACAGGGATTCGGACGTATCGGATGTCTGCTGGCGGGCTGTTGTTACGGAAGACCTGCAACGTCAGCGTTTGCAATTACATTTCATAATTCGGCATTTGCACCTAATAATATTGCACTTGTACCTACACAGATAATATCTAGCGGACTTGATTTTGCTAATGCATTCGTGCTTCTCTGGCTTGATCGTAAGAAAAAATGTGATGGACAGATTATGGCATTATATCTGATGTTCTACAGTGCCGGCAGATTTGTGCTTGAGTATTTCAGGGGTGACCTTGAACGCGGAAGCGTTGGAGCGCTGTCAACGTCCCAGTTTATATCTGTATTTACATTTATACTTGGTGTGGTCATATTCGTGGCGAGAACACGTTTATGTGATAAGAATAAGTGATGGAAGGAGGTGAAGGCGGGTGTTTGGATTTGGTAAATCATCTAAGCCAAGGGCAGCAGTATTTGTAGACTATGAGCACTGGTTCTATGGATATCATAATAATTTCCATATGAGACCTAACTTTGAGGAGTGGATTCAGGAACTTAAGAATGAATATGACATTGATGAACTTCATGTGTTTGGAGATTTTTCAGAGCGTCAGATAGGAGCGGAGCTTCCTGAACTTCAGAGAATTACGAATAATAACGTGACTCATACTGCAAGTGATAAGCTTGGTGTGGACAAAGATTTTACGGATGTAATAATACTTGACCATATTTACAGAAGTGCAGCAAAGAAGAAGAGTGCAGATGTATATGTGCTGTTTACAGGGGATGCACATTTTACATGCGTTGTGGATTATTTAAAAGAACTTAATAAAAAAGTAGTTATTTACGGAGTTAAATTCGGCTTCAGCAATGCACTGAAGTCAGCAGCAACAAGTTATGTAGAGATGCCAAGACAGATTCAGGTTAAGAATCATTATAATGACCTGATTCTTGCAAGTCTTGATAAGCTTCGCAGAAAGCCGGGCAAGACACCTTCATACTGGAGAACCATAGACAGCGTTGCCAAGTATAACAGGGTTCCGGAAGACAGGGTTAAGAAGGCGCTTGATGGCCTTATAAGCCAGAAGTACATCAGCCAGACTACAAAAACAGATGCTAGGGGAGAGAAAATTTCACTCCTTACGGTTGACTGGGATAAGCTCAGCCAGGATGGAATATGGCAATAATTATATTGTCTGGGGGTTACTTATATGAGGATAGAAAAAAGAAGAACAAAGAGAATTGATGTTGATGTTACAGTTTCGTTAAGGCAGCTGGGGGATAGCTTTGTATCAGGATATTCATCAGATACGGTGGATGTGCATGTTATTGACATATCAAAAGGTGGAATAGCATTCGAGTCTGATTATGATTTTAAAATTAATTCTTACTATGATACTATAATCACACTTGCCAATAAGGAATCATTTGAGGCGGTGATAGAAGTGCTCCGCAAAGATGTTCACGGAGCGAATAACGTATATGGCTGCAGATTTGTCGGAATTAATGCTGATGACCAATTTAAGATTGATGTGTATCAGCTGCTTCATGACAATGGCGAAGCACAGTAGCAGCGTGGCCGTGAGTGGAAGGAAAACCAGCGGTTTGCAGATATAAAATACTGCCATACAGGATACAAGCAGATGTCCTGTATGGCAGTATTTTATTGTTTTGTTATATATTTTTCTTCAAAGCTCGCAGATGGCATCGGTCTGTCATAATAATAACCCTGTATCTTATCACATCCAAGTTCCATTATGCGCTGCCTTTCACGTTCGGTCTCAATGCCTTCACATATTATGTCGAAACCTATACTCCTGAGTATATTGATGATTCCTGAGAGAAGAATCACTCCTTTGTCATTATCAAGGCACTGCCTTGCAAAACTGCAGTCAAGCTTGATTGTGTCGGCAGGCAGAGTGGCAATAAGACTGAGTGAGGAATATCCGGAGCCAAAGTCATCAACATCAATGGTAAATCCATGCCTGCGTAGTTCTCTTGCTGTATCGTCTATAAAGTCAACGGATTCAATAAAAGTTGTCTCTGTTATCTCAAGCTCTATCAGGCGGGATGGAATATCATACTTCTTCTGGAGGGCAAGTATCTTATCAATAAGCCCGGGCTTTAGAAACTGTATTCTTGATATATTGAGTGAGACGGGTTTTACATTGCCGCCGTTATCAATCCATCTGCGTATGTCAGCAAATGTCTTCTCCATGATTATATCATCAAAATCACCAATGATGCCTGTGCGCTCAAGAACAGGAATGAACTCACCGGGAGATATAATGTTGCCGTCCCTGTCGGCTATGCGTCCTAAAGCTTCTGCACCGATAAATTCGCCGGTAGAGGCTGAACACTTAGGCTGGTAATATACATACACACTGTCACGTTCACGTGCACTCTGGAATTCATGTGTAAGCCTCATTACATTGGATGAATCCTTATATGCGTTGGAATCAAATATGCCGCATGTCACACTCAGGTTACCTTTGAAGCACTTCTTGGCAAAGTGAGCCTTATCACATGCTGAACGTATTCCTTCTGAATTGTCCTCAATGATATAAAGCCCTGTATACACATGAAAATATATATTAGGATAACGCTTCTGGATATATTCAGTAAACTCTGTATTCATGTTTGTTATGATTGCTACTTCTTCATCCTGCGATACATCACCTATAGCAATCAGCGACCTGAACTGATCGGCATAAGGGCGGCTTGCAAGTATGCATCGGGGATTGCCGCTGAAGAACTTCTCAGCCATCTCCTGTATAGTGCGGTTGCCTTCAGCCATTCCGTAAAGGTCATTAATGTATTTGAAATTGCTTAAATCAGTTGCTGTGACAGCATATCTGCAGTCCGGGTTATTCTTTAATATTTTATCAGCCTCGCGCAGGAAAAGGTGCAATGGCAATAGGTTGGTAAGATAATCCCTCTCCATATGAAACCTCCTGATGACACATTAACAGATGTGTCCTGTGATTCTGTATACACGGATTGTACTAAAATCAGTACAATTATCATGTTGTAATGATAGCACATTTTGCTTTGAATAACAACAGCTATGTGCTACAATTAGTTAGATAATTATCAGACTTCTCCAAAGCAGAAGAATTAACGAAAAGAGGTTTTTTGATGAAAAAGTTATTTGCACTTCTGTGGTTTTCGATAGTTATGCTTACAGCGGTTTGTGGATTGATTTTTTATACAGACAGCCGGAAGTCACAGCAAAGCAGTCAGAATAATGCGCAGGCTGCAATATATACCATGGCAGGCACCAAGCCAACACTTCCGCTTGCTCCTTCAGCACAGGTTAGAACGAAGCCTGCATCAGACAGGGGAGCTCTTGGAACAGATTATAAAGCTATGCAGGGAAGCGGCAAGTCGGTATCTGCTCCGGATTCATCACGTGCACCTGATGCTGAGCCGGCAACGGAAGCGGAATCAGCGAAGAAGTACACATTTACTGAAGAAATGTATCCGTATCGGGCAATGTTATCCAAAGAGCAGCAGGAGGTATACGATGATGTATATGCTGCAGCCGTAGAACGCAGGAGTGATTGTGCTGTTGGCGCAATGATAAGCCAGGATGCGCTGAATGATGTGATGACGGCCGTATATAACGACCACCCGGAGCTGTTTTATCTTGATACACAGTATTCGTATGAGTATTCCGGTTCAGGAAGAGTGTTGAAAGTTACACTTAAGTATAATGCCACAGCGGCGGATTATGAGAATTCACTTAAGAAGTTCAATGATGCGGCAGATACGATAATTAAGGGGGCATCCGCACTTACTACAGCAGAGGATAAGGAAAAATATGTATACAATGCCATAATGGACAGTGTTAAATATAATGCGTCGGCACCGGTTAACCAGAGTGCATACAGTGCGCTTGTTAATAAGGAGTCTGTGTGCGCCGGATATTCGCGGGCATTCCAGTACATTATGCAGAAGCTTGACATACCATGCTATCTGTGTACAGGATATTCCAAAGGAGGAGCACATGCGTGGAATATAGTAAAACTGGGTGATGCATATTATAATGCCGACATATCATGGGATGATTCGCTTGGAGAGAGCGGAGGATATACTTACAGATATTATAATGTTTCTGATGAAAAGTTCTCTGTTGACCATACAAGAAAAGGTCTTTCGGTAAAACTGCCGAAGGCAGCAGGTGAATAACCTGTGCGCCTCCGGCAGTTTTGCTTTTGAATCTTAATGAATCCTAGCTGTATGTAATAAATGCGGTAAGCTTAAGAAAGCTGGGAAGTGCAGTTAGGGCACCTTACGGCCTTGACTGATATTTTGCTGCAGCAGTAAGGGCATTCCTTGGTGTTTGGTGCTGCCGGAGCATCTTTGTGGCCGAGGCTGCTTAGCTTGTTAAGAACCTTAACAAGCATGAATATTATGAAAGCCATAATGATAAAGTTAATAACTGATGTTATGAAAGCACCATATCTGATGTCAACACCACGGATTGTGAGCACCATGCTGCTGAAGTCAGTCTTGCCGAACAATCCGATGAATGGCGAGATTACATCGTTGGTAAGAGATGTAACAATAGCCTGAAAAGCTGCACCGATGATAACACCGACTGCCATGTCCATTACATTGCCGCGCAATGCAAATGCCTTGAACTCGTTTAAAAATTTTTTCATATGTCCCTCCATAAATAAAAATGAGATATTATGCTGTATAATATAATGATACAGTCAGCAAATTCTATTGTCAATACTACTTGAAATGTGGTAATATTATCTGTAGTGTTGATTAGATATTGAGTATTGTAATCGGATGTAATCCGATATTTATAAGAGGATAAAAGATGCGATTAACGATTGATACACATATGCATACAATTGCAAGCGGACATGCTTATAATACGATTGATGAGATGACACGTTCTGCTGCTGACAAGGGATTTACACATATTGCGATAACGGAGCATACGCCAAAGATGCCCGGTTCATGCGCTGAGATGTATTTTCATAATCTTCAGTCACTCCGCCATGAGAAGATGGGAGTGTACAGACTGTTCGGAGCGGAACTTAATATAATGGATTTTAAGGGCAGTGTGGATCTGCCTGAACGTGTGTATAAAGAGCTTGATATTACAATAGCAAGTTTCCATACGCCGTGCATTAAGTCGGGAACAAGGGAACAGAATACAGCGGCTCTGATATCAGTTATAAAGAATCCGTGGATTAATATAGTAGGTCATCCGGATGACGGAAGGTATCCGGTTGATATGGAAGCGGTTGTTAAGGCTGCAAAGGAGAACAATACACTGCTTGAGCTTAATAATGCATCACTTAAGCCTGCCGGGCCAAGACCGGGGACCTGGGAGAATGACCGGAAGATGCTTGAACTGTGTAAGAGGTATAAGGCGCACATAACTATATCAAGTGATGCGCACATTGAGGAGGATATTGGTAATTTCCAGTATGCACTTCAGCTGATTGAAGAGATGGATTTCCCGGAGAGCCTTATAGCCGGAACGGATTATGATAAGCTTGTGGGATTCCTTAATATAGGGAAGAGTGGGAACAATGAATAAAAAGCTTGATACTGACGAAGTTAAGAACCTGTACAAAGCTGTTGTATCTTTGAAAAGTGAAGAAGAATGCATGGCATTTTTTGAGGATTTGTGTACTATTAATGAGATATTATCATTGTCGCAGAGATTTGAAGTTGCCGGACTTCTAAGAGAGCATTGGACATATCTTGACATTGCCCAGAAGACAGGAGCATCAACAGCGACAATAAGCCGTGTGAACAGAGCTCTCAACTATGGAACGGACGGCTATGACACTGTGCTTAACAGACTTAAGGCAGAAGAACGGGAATAACAGAATATAGAATATATATTAAGCAGACAAAAGGCTGCCGGAATGATTATAATCGTACGATTACAGTCATATCCGGCGGCCTTTTGCTCATTTTGCCATGTGTTTTATTATTGGTTACAGGCGAATCTGCTACATGAACAGATTACTTATTCTTGTCAGTATCCATCTCATCAATGATATTCTCAATGATATTTTTCTTCATGTAAATGTCAAATATAAGCATTGATATAAATGCAAACTTCTGCAGATATTCACGCTCATGTTCATCCTCTATGTTCTCAAATGAGGCAGAAGCCTTCCTATGCTGGAAGAAAATATCTTTAGATACATTGGAAACCTGGTCCTTTTCAAGCTGATATACCTCCTTATATATCTTCTCAAGTGAAATAACATCATTATCTCCAAAGAAATCTTCTGTCATCGGAGTAAGCAGCTTCTGTATGTCTCCGATGGAAAGCATCTGCTTAAAGTAATAGATGAATGCCATGATATAGAGATGGTCGGAAGAATACTTCTTCTTGACCGGTGGGGGAAGAAGCTTATTCTTCGTGTAATTGTTGATCATTGTCTTGGTGAGAGTCTTATCGTCTTCGTAGCGCTTGATATCGCTCAGGTGCTCGTCCATAAATGTTGTTACCTGATCCATATAGAGATCTATATTCGGAACTTCACCGGGTTTGATGTATGATAGCTGTGTAAGCTTGCGAAGAAGCGCACCTACAAAAGCCTTGCTGTCGAAAGATATGTCTTTGGAACCTGCAGGCGTACGTCCGGCAGATGTATTGGTTGTCTGGCTATCCTTATTATTATGCTTTTCAGCAGCCATTGTAATACCTCTTTTCTATTCTGCTGTGATATGGTTTTAATAGCTACATTATATAGTTTTGGTGAGCAAAACACAAGATAAATTTGCGTGACAATCTGTGATGGATGTAATATAATAAACATGTGTGGTAAGCCTCTGCGTTTGGCAGAGTTACAGACATGCCATAATAATATAAGATAATTGAAAGGATGGGGTTATTAACATGGGAATATTAACAAGATTTAAGGACATTATGGAAGCTAATATCAATGCACTTCTTGACAAGGCAGAGGATCCGGAGAAGATGGTAGACCAGTATCTTCGTAATCTGGAGAGTGACCTTGGCAAGGTTAAGGCTGAGACAGCAGCAGTTATGGCAGATGAAGCTAAGGCTAAGAGAGAGCTCGATAGCTGTAAGCAGGAGGTTGATAAGTATCAGGCATATGCAGAGAAGGCGCTTAAGGCAGGCAATGAGAGCGATGCCAGAGCATTTCTTGAGAAGAAGCAGTCAGTTGCCAGAAAGCTTGAGACTCTTCAGCAGAACTATGACCTTGCGGCAGCTAATGCAACAAAGATGAGAGAGATGCATGATAAGCTTGTTAAGGATATCAACTCACTTAAGGAGAGAAGAGACGAGATTAAGGCTAAGGCAAATCAGGCTAAGGCCATGCAGGAGCATAATAAGATACGCAATAATGTGTCAGATACATCAAGTGCAATGGCAGGATTAGACCGTATGGATGAGAAGGTCAACAGAATGCTTGATGAAGCCAATGCAATGACAGAACTTAACCAGTCACAGGCTGACAGTGATATTGATAATCTTGCAGCTAAGTATGATTCAGAAGAGGCAGCTGCGGAGACATCCAATGCTGTGGATGATGAACTTGCGGCACTTAAGGCCCAGATGGGACTTTAATAGGAATCATCAGGAGGAAGCGGTAATATGGGATTGTTTGGCAACCAGCTGGCCAATGTGGTCGAATGGGAAGAATACAGGGATGATGTAATCTTCTGGAAATGGACTAACAGGGAGATTAAGAAGGGAAGCAGGCTTGTTATCCGTCCGGGACAGGATGCCATATTTATGTATAATGGTAAGGTTGAAGGCATATTTACAGACGAAGGAAGCTTTGACATAGAGTCAGATATTATTCCTTTTCTTTCAACGCTTAAGGGGTTCAAGTTCGGATTTAACAGTGGAATGCGTGCAGAGGTATTGTTTGTCAATACCAAGGAGTTCACTGTCAAATGGGGAACGAAGAATCCGGTGATGCTTGCATCACCTACGCTTCCGGGAGGGCTTCCGGTAAGGGCACATGGAACATTCAGCTTTAAAGTATCTGATTATATGTGCCTCATAGATACGATTGCCGGAGTTAAGAAGCAGTTTACGGTAGAAGATGTAAGAGAGAGAGTATCTTCATCACTTGATACGCTTCTTATGACATGGCTCAGTAAAGCAGGCAGCAGTGTGATTGAACTTCAGCAGAAGTCGATTGAGATTTGCGATGGAATTAAGGGTGACCTTGATATGGAGCTATTTAAGATTGGCATATCAATAACGAATTTTACAATGGCTCCGCTCTCATATACTGAGGAAGTTGCAAGAATGACTGATAAGGCAGCTGCACAGTCAATGGTCGGTGACATGAATAAGTACAGCCAGATAGCAGTGGCAGATTCACTTGGTAATGCACGAGGTTCCAATGCCGGAGTTGATATGGCAGGTATGCAGATAGGCATGATGATGGGGCAGCAGATGGCTAATTCGATGGCAGCCGGCATGAATATGCAGAATAATTCCGGTGTTAGCGGACAGATGGGAACACCGTCTGCGGGACCTAAGTTCTGTCCTCAATGCGGCGCACCGGTCAGCGGAGCAAAGTTCTGCCCTGAGTGTGGAACGAAGCTTCAGTAGTGGATTTTAAGTATTATTATATTATTTAGGACGGTCGGACGGCAGTATAATCATGAGTATTTACGATACATTGAACGAACAGCAGAAACAGGGAGTCTTCACAACGGAAGGTCCTGTACTGATACTTGCGGGAGCAGGTTCGGGTAAGACAAGAGTACTTACACACAGGATTGCATACCTGATTGAGGAGCAGGGAGTTAATCCGTGGAACATTCTTGCAATAACATTTACCAACAAGGCAGCATCTGAGATGCGTGAGCGTGTTGATAAGGTTGTGAGCATGGGAGCAGAACATGTGTGGGTAAGCACATTTCACTCTATGTGTGTAAGAATTCTGAGAAGATATATAGACAGAATTGGATATGATACCAATTTTACAATATATGATTCGGATGACCAGAAGAGTATTGTAAGAGAGGCAATAAAAAAGCTGAATATCGACAGCAAGACTTTCAAGGAAAGAGCTGTGCTTAGCGCAATCTCAGCAGCTAAGGATAATCTTGAATCTCCGCAGGATATGCGTGAAGCGGCGGGAAGTGATTATAACCTTTCGACTATAGCCAGGATATATGATGAGTATCAGCGTGTACTTAAGATTAATAATGCTCTTGATTTTGATGATCTTATAGTTAAGACGGTTGAACTCTTCCTGACGAATGATGATGTGCTGGAATATTATCAGGACAGATTCCGCTATATAATGGTTGATGAGTATCAGGACACCAATACGGCTCAGTTCAGGCTTGTCAGCATTCTTGCCGGGAAGTATAAGAATCTCTGTGTCGTAGGTGATGATGATCAGTCAATCTATAAGTTCAGAGGTGCTAATATACATAATATCCTGAATTTTGAAGATGCATTTCCGGGGGCAACGGTAATCAAGCTTGAGCAGAATTACCGTTCAACCCAGAATATTCTTAATGCTGCCAATAATGTAATTGCCAACAATATCGGAAGAAAGCAGAAGACGTTGTGGACAGATAACGGTGACGGCGAAAAGGTGCATTTTACAACATATGATGATGCGTATGCCGAGAGCTATGGAGTGGCATCAACAATAAGCGCCAAGGTCACAGACGGCTGGAATTATAATGACTGCGCTATTCTTTACAGGACTAATGCACAGTCGAGAGCGCTGGAAGAGAAGCTTGTACAGTCTAATATCCCTTATAAGATATATGGTGGGGTTAATTTTTATCAGCGCAAAGAGATTAAGGATATTCTCGCTTATCTTAAGACAATTGATAACGGCAAAGACAGTCAGGCCGTGAAGAGAATTATAAATGTACCTAAGCGCGGTATAGGTGCTACAACAATTAACAAAGTCCAGGAGTATGCGGATGAGCGTGGAATAAGTTTTTTTGATGCGCTTATGAGGGCTGATGAGATTACCACTCTTGGGAGGTCAGCGTCAAAGCTTAAGCCGTTTATAACTTATATATGTGCACTCAGGGCTAAGGTACAGTCGCTGTCTTTGGAACAGCTTGTTGAGGATATGCTTGAGGAGATAAGGTACAGAGAATATCTTCTTGACGGAGATACACCTGAGGAAGTTGCAGCAAGGGAAGAGAATATTGATGAACTTATCAATAAGATTGTGACATATGAAGAGGAGTGCGAAGATGACAAGCCAACGCTGTCCGGATTTCTCGAGGAAGTTGCACTTGTTGCTGATATTGATAATCTTGATGAGAACAGTAATCACGTTATGCTGATGACGATTCACAGTGCCAAGGGACTTGAATTCCCGATTGTATTTATGACAGGAATGGAAGATGGGCTTTTTCCGAGCTATATGTCGATTGTGTCTGAGGACCGGGATGCATTGGAAGAAGAGCGAAGGCTCTGTTATGTCGGAATTACCAGAGCCAAGAAGGAGCTTTACCTTAGCAGTGCCAGAATAAGAATGGTGAGAGGAGAGACACAGTATAACAAAGTGTCCCGTTTTATCAAAGAGATTCCTGATGAACTGATGGCTGTGTCAGGTGAGACAAGCTTTGACAAGAGAAAAGAAAAGGCAGAAGAACCTAAACCGGCACACAGCAGGCGTGCTGCTTCATTTATGTCGACAGCATATTCTTCAGCGATGGGCTCATATATAAGCAATGCAAGTAATGCCAAACCTAATACAAAGGTGGGATTCGGCAGGGAATTTCCTTCTGACATATTCGACCTTGAGAAAAAGAAAGGGCTCTCATACGGAGTTGGCGACCGTGTATTGCATGCCAGGTTTGGAATGGGAACGGTTGCAGGAATTGTTGAAGGTGCACGTGATTACGAAGTCAGTGTTGATTTTGATGAGTTCGGGCGTAAGAAGCTCCTTGCAGGATTTGCCAAGCTGAAAAAATCATAAAATGTATTTTATAACCTAAAAAACAGTAGTAAAATGACAATGCGTTTGGTATACTATTCATATATTTTGTGGTGCATTCATTCTGATGAATGTTGCGGATTGGAGGACAAAGATGAATATTAATAAAATTGAAGATCTTGTATCACTCAGCAAGCTTGGAGATCTTATTCACAAGGGTGAGTTAGAACAGAAGAAGGAAGAAGAGAAGAAGTGCTGTAACGCAGTTGTTATTGCACTTGCAGTTGTCGGAGCTGTAGCAGCGATTGCTGCAATTGCATATGCTGTATACAGATACTTCACACCTGATTATCTTGATGATTACGAAGATGATTTTGAGGATGAAGACTTCGGAGATGAAGACTTTGAAGATGAAGAGGTTCCGCTTACTGAGAAGTAATTCAGACTGAGTTTGAACTGGACTGTTGCCACCGGTTGCAATAACTGGTGGCAATTTTTTAAGGAGGATGGAGGATAATCTAATGAAGAAAGAGCGTAATGAATTATTGGAGTTCCTGGCAGGAATGGCTATGCTTGTTGTGGGGCTTTATCTTCTTACAACAAGGGTAGAAGTGACAACAGGATTTTGGGGTGGATATATATCAATAGCGGGTTGGCATGTGTCAACTGGATTAACCGTTATTCCATTTATAATAGGTGTTGTATGGATGTTTGTTAATCCGGATTCATTTGCAGCAAAGCTGGTTGCCGGACTTGGAGTGTTAATTATTATTGCATGCATTATAATGTCAACGAGTATGTATATGAGACATGTTACATTGTACGAATGGCTTCTTATGCTTGTACTGATATTCGGCGGTGGCGGAATGGTTGCGAGAATTCTCTTTAAGACACCTAAGGGTTATAATGACAAGAAAAAAGATGGCAGGGATAAGTAATCAATGATGAAAAAAGGTGAAGTGTATACAGGAACAGTCGAGCGTGTTGACTTTCCTAACAAAGGAATTGTAAGAGTTGACGGTCAGGAAAAGCCGGTAATCGTGAAGAATGTTATACCGGGGCAGAAGGTAAGCTTTTCCATATGTAAGAGCCGTGGTGAAAGGTATGAGGGCAGGCTTCTTGAAGTTGAAGAGAAGTCTCCTCTTGAAAGTGTACCGGCATGTGAACATTTTGGTGTCTGCGGCGGATGCATTTTCCAGACAATGGATTACAATGAGCAGCTTAAGATGAAAGCATCCCAGGTTAAGAAGCTGCTGGATGATGTTATCAGAACGGACTATGAATTTGAAGGAATTAAGGCAAGCCCTGATGTTACAGGATACCGCAATAAGATGGAGTATACATTTGGGGATGAATTCAAGGACGGGCCTCTGGCACTTGGCCTTCACAAAAGAAGCAGCATGTATGACATTGTGACATGTGATGGCTGTCTTCTTGTTGATGAGGATTATGACAGAATTCTTAATTGTGTGCATGAACACATGTCTCGCGCCGGACTTCCGTTTTTCCATAAAGTTACACATAAGGGATATCTCAGGCATCTGCTTGTGAGAAAAGCAGTTAAGACGGGGGACATTCTGATTGATCTTATAACAACAACCCAGATGGAATACTCTCTTGATGCTCTTGCGGATGAATTGAAAGCACTTGACCTTAAAGGACATATTACAGGCTTCCTGCATACATATAATGACAGTGTCGCTGATGCTATCAAGAATGAGCGCACTGAGATTGTTTTCGGACAGGATTTCTTCTATGAGGAGCTTCTCGGACTCACATTCCGTATCACGCCGTTTTCATTTTTCCAGACAAATTCTCTTGGAGCGGAAGTTCTCTATTCTACTGCCAGAGAGTATATCGGTACAACGAAGGATAAGACTGTGTTCGATCTCTACAGCGGAACCGGTACAATAGCACAGCTTATGGCACCGGTGGCTAAGAAGGTAATCGGCGTTGAGATAGTTGAGGAGGCGGTTGTGGCTGCACGCGAGAATGCGGAACACAATGGTCTTACGCAGTGTGAGTTCATTGCAGGCGATGTACTGAAGGTCATTGATGACATCAAGGACAAGCCGGATATAATAATTCTTGACCCACCCCGTGACGGAATTCATCCTAAGGCACTTCCAAAGATTCTGTCTTACGGCGTTGACCACATCGTCTACATTTCCTGCAAGGCATCATCACTCGCAAGAGACCTTGTGACGATACAGGATATGGGTTACAGCGTGGAGAAAGCGTGTTGTGTGGATATGTTTCCTATGACTGGGAATGTGGAGACGGTTGTCAAATTATCCCTAAAAAAAGATACACCTAAGATTGAGGTTACAATGGAGCCTGATGAAGAGAGTAATTATACCCCACAAGAAAAGGCTACTTATTCAAAGATTAAGGAATATGTGAAGGACAAGTATGGTGTGAATGTGCATACTTCTTATATTGCACAGGTAAAGCGTATGTGTGGTCTGGACATGGGCGAGAACTACAATAAGTCCAAGAAAGAGAATCCAGAGGTGAAGCAGTGTCCGCAGGAGAAGGTGGAGTATATTAAGGATACATTGAAGCATTTTAAGCTGATTTAGCTTTGGGAGGTTGGTATGCAGAGATATTTAGCAACAATGTGTTATGAGCATGAAAATTATGTTAATGATATAGAACGAAAAAAACAGTATAAAAAGGATATTGTGTCAGCAATACATAAAATGAAGCTTCCTTTTTTAAAAAAACGGAAGGTATTGAAGTTAGTACAATCTTTATGTGATTTACAATTTTTATTAGATGAATCGGAGCAAACAGAGTTAATGTTAAATGAAGAAGTTTGGAGTTCAGATTGTTTAGAATATAATGTAAATCAAGTTTATGAGTTCATATTACAGAATTCTATAGAATCACAAAGTGTGGACACGCAAGTAATTTGTAAGTGCTGTCAAGTTGAATCGGATATGGATATAAAGTATATAAAAATGAATGATACTTTACGAAAGAGCAAGGAAGATAATCCTATCATTGTTTTGGTGAATGATATGTTTGTTCAACCATTTGTGATTAATGGAAATCACAGGATAAAAAAGGCGTTTAATTCAGGTATTGATAAAATAGAAGTATATATTCTGGATGCGGATAATGTTAATCATTGTTTAATATCAGAGGACTATAGAACTGCTTATGAGATTTACAAGAAATTGCATCAACTAGTAGGAATGCTGTTGAACTGCTAACTTAATAAATTTGAATAGGTTCAAAGTTTGTAAGTATTGACTTAGCCTCACTTATAATGAAAATTAAGGAGAGTAGTGTCATTTCAGAGAAGAAGGTTGAAATACACCTTCTTTTTTTTATACTCATTTTTAAGGAGATGGTGCCAAAAAACATACAAAAATACTGGGACGTTTCGTAAAGGGATGTCTATACATTTCGGGACTGTTTATCAGTCCTTTTTTAGTAGTTTCAAAAAGTACACATTTCATGACTAAGGAAGGAGCAAATAATCATGAAGAGATATGGTTATCACAGAACAAGTACAAGAGAACAGCATTTAGACAGAGGTATCAAGGAGATTACAGCCTATTGTGAGCAGAACAATCTGGAACTGGAAAAGATATTTACTGACCAGCAGACAGGAAAGAATTTTAATCGTCCAAGATATCAGGTATTAAAAGAGGATGTATTAAGAGCTGGTGACGAGTTGATTATTACTGAGGTAGACAGGCTTGGCAGAAATAAGCAGGAGACATTAAAGGAATTGCAGTATTACAGGGATAATGGCATCCGTGTAAAGATACTTGAGCTTCCAACTACGCTTATGGATTTATCAAAGCTGGATAATGCTATGGCTCGTATGCTGATGGAAACCATCAATAATATGCTTATAGAACTATATGCAGCTATGGCACAGGCAGAGATTGAGAAGAAAGAGAAACGACAGCGTGAAGGTATAGATTCTAAAAAGGCTCGTGGGGAATGGGATGATTACGGCAGACCAGCGGTAATGTCACTTGATGAGTTTTCAGAACATTATCAGAAAGTGGCGTCAGGAGAAATTCGTCCATTTGAACTGATGAAACAGCTTGGCATGGGTAAGAGTACATATTACAGATATGCTGAGAAAATCTCTACAGTAAAAAGTCTGGATAAATAAAGCTTTGATTTTACTTGGATGTAGGAGATTTAGAGCTACATTATATGCCAAACAATGTAAAAAATGAGCTAATATGATGCTGACGAAAGTGGTAATATGAATTTGACCTCACAGATGAGTTATAAGTCGATAAATTTATATGGATTTTTTTAAGAAGTTGTGGTAAAATAACTGTTCAGACAGAAAGGAGGATGAATGAATGATATACAAAGTTTTAGATGTAAGTAGACATGTAATCAATTACAGTAATGAAAAAGAGTACGGTATTTCTAATTTAAAATTACAGAAAATACTATATTTTATTCAGGCTTTCTTTCTTGTTAGTACTTCAGAACAGTGTTTTGAAGAAAAAATAGAAGCATGGGATTTTGGACCTGTAGTTCCAGAAGCATATAGAGAATATAAGCAGTTTGGAAGTGGGGATATTCCGTCAATTTCATACATCATAGATTTTGATGGTGAAGATATATGGGAATCTAAAGTTATAAAATATAAAGATAATGTTATTTCAGAACCTGACAAACAAAGAATTGAGTCTGTAGTCGATAAGTTCGCAGATTATTCGGCAACAGATTTGGTTTCTATTACACATGCTCAGACACCATGGAAAGCAGCGTATAAAAAGGGACAAAATAATGAAATAACAATAGATTCTATAAAAGGATTTTTTGATGCCTGATTTTAATGCTTTAGATAACTTAATTAGAACAGAAGATTCTGCGAATGTTAAATTAAATTTAGAAAAATCTAAGAAATTTCAAGCTACAAAAAATAGAATTAAAGGTATATGTAAATTTTTATCCTCGGAGGCAACAAAGTATAAACCGGAAAGAACTGTTGAACATATTGAGGATTATGTCAAAGCAAAGGATAAGATTACACGTATTCTTTATTCTGAGATAAGTAACTATTTGTTTAATCTAGAACCACAACAGAAAGAAAGTTTTTTAACAAATGTCGAAAGCCTAATGATTTATACATTAGGTAATGATTCTATTGATGATGATGTTGCAAAGATAGTTGTAAAAATATATGACCATACGCAATTAGTTAATTACCAAATAGAGAGTATGAATAAGATTTTTGCCCAAAGAATTGTTGATGCAAAAATGGATTTGCAAAAAGAGGTCAAGGGAATTGAAAAAGAATATATTACTATTTTGGGCATTTTTGCTGCGATAGTCTTAGCTTTTGTGGGTTCATTTACATTTAGTACATCAGTTTTAAATAATATAGCAAAAGTTAATATAGTAGAATTATCTGTTATTGCACTTATAATCGGGATTGTGCTTTTTAATTTGATAGCATACTTGATAGATTTCTTAAAAGAAATAAATGATAAGGTTGATTATAACGCAAAGGATAAAAAAATAATAAGTCCATACAGAAAAGTTGTGAATGCTGTTCTGATAGGTTTGGTTATTGCTATGATAGCTTTTTGGGGGATTACAAAAATTAAATTTCCTGAAAAGGTATATATAGGGGTAACTCAAGAACAGGTAGATGATAATAAGTAAAGCGTGTTGATTACATTTTTAAATGTGGTTGACACGTTTTTTGTTTTCAAAAGAAAATACCATTGATATTATTCCGATAGCAGACTATAATATATAATAGATTTTCATTGTTGGTTTTTATATGAGGTAAAGAATTATGGAATATTTAACAACAACAGAAATGTCAAAAATTTGGGGGCTTTCTTCAAGAAGGATTGGCGTTTTATGCACGGAAGGTCGTGTTGAAGGAGCAATAAAAAAAGGTAAGATGTGGTTGCTACCAGCAGATGCTAATAAACCAGCCGATGCAAGATTCAAAGGGGTTTCAAAATAATGATTTCTACTCATTTAATACTACAAAGGAGTTGCTTATGACACAAAATACTGATTTAACATTTTTTACAAATGAGCCAGAACGTGATTTGTATAGCAGATTCAGCAAGATACTAAAGAGTAATACCAAGTTCTTTGATGTTCTAGTCGGATATTTCAGAACAAGTGGATTCTTTAAGATGTATGAAGCGATGGAATCTGTAGAAAAAATACGAATTCTGGTCGGATTAAATGTAGACAAATATACTGTAAAGATTATTGATAAAGCAAATGCCGAACTAGCATATGAGGCTCCAACAACAAAGGAAGCTAAGGATGCGTTTTCGGATTCGATTGAGAACGAGTTTGCTCAGTCGGAGACAACAGCGGAAATAGAACAGGAAGTACGTACTTTTATAGAATGGCTTAAGAATGGAAAATTGGAGATGCGAATGTATGTAGATGCTCCAATCCATGCAAAGGTATATATCATGCGTAAGGATATGGATAAAGTACCTGATTCTTATGGAAGCGTTATTACAGGTTCAAGTAATTTTTCCGAAGCAGGATTGCAGAATAATCTGGAATTCAATGTAGAGCTTAAAGATAGCAGGGATGTGCAGTTTGCATTAGAAAAATTTGAGGAATTATGGGCTAAGAGTGTTCCGATTACGCAGGATTATATTGAGGCTGTAGAAAAGAAAACATGGCTCAGAAATGATATTACACCATATGAAATTTACCTGAAAACATTGTATGAGTTTTTTAAGGAAGAAATTAATTCTGATAAGGATTTGTTGGCGGATGATTTACTTCCTGACGGTTATATGAAATTGCAGTATCAGATAGATGCTGTTGTACAGGCTAAGAAGATTCTTGAAACATATAATGGTGTCTTTATATCAGATGTAGTCGGTCTTGGTAAAACATATATATGTGCAATGTTGGCTAAGAGCCTTAAGAAAGGACGGAAGCTTGTTATCTGCCCGCCAGTTCTGGTTGACTACTGGAAAGACGTTCTTCTTGAATTTGACGTAGCTGCTGAGGTGGAATCACTTGGTAAGTTGGAGATCATTCTGGAGAAAGGTGTAGATAGATACAAATATGTATTTATTGATGAGGCACATAGATTCAGAAATCAGGGAACAGAGGGCTTTAGTAATTTGCATAAAATATGTTATGGAAAGAAAGTTGTTCTTATATCGGCAACTCCTATAAATAATTACTCCAGCGATATTGAAAATCAGATTTATCTTTTCCAGCCGAAACATAATAGCAACATTATCGGTGTAAAGAATCTTGAAAATTTCTTTAGAGAATTGCGAAGCAAAGAAAAGAAATTTACTAAAGGTACACAGATGTATCTTGACCAGGTGAGAGCTAATTCGGAGGAAATAAGAGATAAAATTCTCCGTCACATTATGATTCGTCGTACAAGAAGTGAAATCATGGAATATTATGCAGATGACTTGAAGAAACAGGGATTGACATTTCCTAAACTTGGTACACCGGAACCAATAGCATATGTATTTGATGAGGATACGAATACTGTCTTCAATGAGACTGTTGAAGTAATCAAGAACTTTAAGTATTCTAGATATAAGCCGTTGGTTTATTTGAAAGATACAAGGAAGTATGCATCTTTATTAACTGCTCAGCATAATATGGGAGGATTCATGAAGTCCATCTTGGTAAAAAGATTGGAAAGCTCTTTCTTTGCATTTAAGAATACACTTAGCAGGTTTCAAGAGTCGTATGAGAAATTTATCAATATGTATGAAGCAGGAGAAGTGTACATAAGTAAGAAAGTTGATGTGTATGACCTGTTAGATAGCGGTGATGATGATAAACTGATGGAACTGGTTGAAGCGGAGACTGTAATGCATTTTAAGTCCAGTGAATTTGGTGAAAAATTCATAAAGGATTTACAGTGGGATTTGACGAAATTAAAATATCTAAGTGATATGTGGAAAAATATTCAGACAGACCCGAAACTTGACCAGTTTATGTATGAGTTGCAGCAAAATAAAAAACTTATTGGAAATAAGAAGATTATCTTTACAGAGTCAAAAGAAACTGCGGAGTATCTTGCTGAAAATCTAAAGGATTTATATGGAAGCAGGGTAATAGCTTACACTGGTTCAAGTAGTCTGGTATTAAAAGCGGTTATTGAGGATAGCTTTAATCCTAAATTTAGAGAAAAAAATAATGACCAATTTGATGTATTAATTACTACAGATGTATTGGCAGAAGGTATCAACCTACATAGAGCAAATGCCCTTATCAATTATGACTTGCCATGGAATCCTACTCGTATTATGCAGCGTGTCGGTCGTATAAACAGAGTTGGAACAGAGTTTGACCAGATATATGTATTTAATTTCTTTCCAACATCAGAGACAAGTAAGCATCTTCCGCTCAAGGATAGAATTATAGAAAAGCTTCAGGCATTCCATGATACCTTGGGAGAAGATTTTAAATATCTTTCCGAAGAGGAAGAGGTCAGTTCACAGAAGTTATTTAATGACTTAAACATGGATTTGAATGCTGATGAAGATAGTGCAAATCCAGAGCTGGCATATTTGGCTATTATCAGACAGGTACGTGATAATGATACCTCATTGTTTGAAAAGATAAAGAAGTTGCCTAAAAAAGCAAAAACTGGCAGAAATTCAACGCTTGTAAGTGATGAAGCGACGGTGTCATTTATCCGAAAAGGTTATCTGAAAACTTTCTTTAAAACGGAAGCGGATGAAACAAAGCAGATATCATTTATGGATGCTATTGAATATGTTAAATGTGAGCCTGACGAAGAGAAGGTTAGCGTAGGTAAAAACTATTTTAATCATTATGATTCCAATAATGAGGCTTTTGATTATTCATTGGTTGAGGAAGAAGTAATTACAAATACAAGACCAACTGTTGCAGGTAACGACCAGAAGATGATTCGTTATTTGAGAGCCTTGCTTACTACGATTAAGACCTTTACTGACGAACAGGAAGAAAAGCTTAAGAGAATGATTGAAGTATGGGAAAACGGCGATGTACCTGCAAGTGATACAAAAGCTATCTTAAAAGAAATCAAGAACATTGATGATGGAGTGGAGGCATATTACAAAATCGAAGGAATGCTCGATGATAAATACTTTGAAGGTAGAAAACGTATGGAAAATAAAGTTGATGGTGAGAAGAAGGAAGTAATCTTGTCATGTTACTTGAAAGGAGTTACTGAATGAATTTAAAGAAAAATACTTTTGAGGATGTATTGAGAAAAAAATTCTCAATCGAAGAGTATGTTAGATTTATAAGAGAATTAATACCGAATGTAAAACTTGTTGCACCAGATATATTTAATGAAAAAACAGGGCATTTCAGTCGTTTTGTTAAAGGTTATTATCATGTTGGTAACTATGTTACAGATGATAATGATAAGATTCTTATTCTTGCGGTAGCTTTATATAGAGGGGATACTGTTGAAAGAGCAAGAAGTATGCAAAGAAATTTTGTAAAGAAGTTATTGGAGTGGGGAAATGCAACAGCAGCTTTAGTAGCTTTTTATACCACAGAGTCTCCTGAAAGATGGCGTTTTTCATATATTAGAATGGATTATACGTTTTCTAAAGGAAAAGTGGTTCAGAAACTAACACCAACAAAGAGATATTCATATTTAGTAGGAACTGATGAACCATGTAACACTGCAATGCAAAGATTATTTCCGATTTTTATGGATGATAGTTGCAATCCTAGTGTAGATGATTTGGAAGAGGCATTTAGTGTTGAAAAAGTAACTAATGAATTTTTCGATTTATATAAGGAAAAGTATATTGAGCTTAAGGAATATCTGGAATCTAATGAAGATTTTATGAATGAAGCAAACTATAGGCACTTTACAAGTGAGCAGTTTGCAAAAAAATTGATGGGACAAATTGTTTTCTTGTACTTTATTCAGAAAAAGGGATGGCTCGGAGTTGAAGCATTTCCAACAGTAATGACGGAAAAGCAATATAAAAATGCTTTTTTTGCCAGAGGAACGAAATCAAGAGAGATTGTTCCTAAAGTATATGTTCCACAGGCGGATGGTACATATAGAATTGTATTTTCTGAATTGCAGGCATTGTCTGATGAAGATGAAGAATTTTTAGCTGGAATTGTAAAAGGTAAGCCGTGGGGGTCTGGACCTAAAGATTTTATGCGTAGAATGTTTGATGGATGTGTGGATGCAGGAAAGAATTATTTCGATGATTATCTAGAACCATTATTCTATACAGGATTAAATAAGAATCGTGGAGAAAACGGCTTTTATGCTCCTTTGCATAGGAGAATTCCTTTTCTTAATGGAGGTTTGTTTGAGCAGCTTGATAATTATGAGTGGGAGAACAATAACTTTAATATTCCAAATAGTCTTTTTTCTAATGCGGATGTAAAAGGAAAAAGAGATGCTGACGGTATTTTAGACATCTTTGATAGGTACAATTTCACAATGAATGAAGATGAACCTATGGAGCGTGAAGTTGCTATTGACCCTGAAATGCTCGGAAAAGTATTTGAAAACTTATTGGATGTTAAGGATAGAAAGTCGAAGGGAGCATTTTATACACCAAGAGAAATTGTTCATTACATGTGTCAGGAAACTTTGATTAACCATCTGATTACCAAAACTGGGTTGCCAGAGTCTGATGTGAGAGATTTTATTCTCTATGGTGATTTAATGAAGGATGAGGACACAACAAAGGATGCACGTGAAGGTAATAAGGAATTGCTTATTTCTTCAAAAATTTATAACCCTAAAACTGACGTTAATAGATTGAAAGAATTAGATGACGTATTAGCAAATGTAAAAGTTGTTGATTTAGCAGTGGGTTCAGGTGCGTTCTTGTTAGGAATGCTCAATGAAATAGTTAAGGCGAGAGAAACACTCAGTGCATATATGGCTATCGGAATGAATAATTTTCATAAAAAATCTTTTTATGCATATGGTCGTAAGCCATATGATTTAAAGATGAAGACAATACAGAATTGTATCTTTGCTTGTGACATAGAGCCGAGTGCGGTTGATATTGCAAAGCTGAGACTATGGTTATCAATAGTTATTGATGATGAGATAACGGAAGATGCAGGAAATGGCGAGTTTGATGCACATACAAAGCCAAGACCGTTACCGAATTTGGATTGCAATATTATATGTGGAAATAGTTTGGTGGATGAATTTAAGGGTGTAAAGTTTATTAAAGAGAGTTTTTTGTTAAATAATGTGTCCCTTAATTCTCAAATTACTGTATTTCAAAGTGGAGTAGATTCTCTAATAGAAAAGCTAATTTCGTTACAAGACGAGCTTTTCTTTACAAAAGAACATACTGAAAAATCAGAATTAAAAAAAGAAATACAAGAAATATATAATCAGATTATTCTTGAACAGATTAGCGGGTCACCAGAGCTTGTGGATGCATATTATGAGTGTTTAAGAGAACCATCCTCTCCATTTATTTTATGGCAACTGTATTTCCCACAAGTATTCAAAAATAATAAAGGTTTTGATATTGTTATAGGGAATCCACCTTATGTCAATATTGTTAATCTTGAATCTGGTATTAGGGAATATCTCCAGAAGCATTATGTAATAACAAAGAATAAGGTTGATTTATACGCCTATTTTGTCGAACTAGCCAATAAGCTTGTAAATCAAGCTGGGCAGATATGTTTTATTATTCCTCAGACATGGAAAGCAACTGATAGTTTTGAAAAGTTTAGAAAATTAATATTTGATAACTATAGGCTTAAACAAGTTGTTAATCTTGAAATAGGGACATTTGATGCAACTGTTCGACCAGTCATTATTCAAATGGAAAAATCTAAAAAACTTGATAATTATTCAATAAGTATAAGGAATGATAAATTTCATGAAATTGATTCTATTCCAGTTAGTGAGGTGTATTCAACAAAACAGTATATTTTAGATACTGAATCTACTGGTAAGGATAAAGAATTATTTAAAAAAATTGAACTAAGTACAACCCCACTGGGAGAAGTGTTACAGTTTACAAGAGGAATAAAAACTAGTAACGATAAACGTTTCATTAAAACCGAAAAAGAAAATGAAGATTGTAAGAAAGTATTTAGAGGAAAGAATATAAAAGCATATACTTTAAATTGGAATGGAGAATATATCTGGTATAGACCAGACCTAATGCGAGAAAAGGTTGGTTGCGTACCTCATGAAAAATCTTTGTTTGAAGTGGAGGAAAAAATAGTAACGCAAAGAGTTAACAGTTCTATGCAGTTATTGGCGGCTTATGATAATGAGCAGAATTATTTTTTGGATACAACCAATGTATCAAAAGTGGAAACTTTAAAAAAGGGAATTGCACTAAAATATGTATTGGCTTTAATGAATTCCAAACTAATTAATTTCTGGTATTGTTATAAATATAGAATGCCGACTATTGGATTATATGAGTTACATTTAATTCCTGTTAAAGAGGTTGATGAAAAAAAACAGGTGGAATGTATTATATTAGTGGATGCTATTCTTGAAAAAGTACATAATCAAGAGGGCTTTTCTGATATTAAAAATCAATTAGATGATGTTATTTTTGATATATATGGTATATCAGAAGATGAGAGAGAATATATAAGGGAGAAATAATATGGCAGATATCAAATTTGAAATCAAAGAAAATATTGGTACACTTTCTGGAAGTGCTAAAGGATGGACTAAGGAGCTTAATCTTGTATCATGGAATGGAGCTGCTCCAAAGTACGATTTACGAGATTGGGCACCAGAGCATGAGAAGATGGGAAAGGGAATTACCTTAAGTGCCGATGAGGTTCAGGAATTGTACAAATTATTATCAAAGATTGTAGAAGATTAACATTACAATTCAATAATATTGATAAGAGTCCAAATGGTAGGAATGAGTACCTGCTGTTCGGGCTTTTATTTATGTTATTGAAAAATGTAACATAATGATACAGCCGCCAGTATAGGCAAAAAATATATATAATTTTTTGAAGGCATCCACGTCTAAAATCTTTAAAAATATTCCTAGTTCGGAACCCCACCCCTCTGTATATGAATATCAAAGACATCAGGAGAAATCTTGGTGTCTTTTTTATTTGACCTGAGCAAAATGTCATAAAACTGCTCTATTATTATGCCCTGATGTGGCACGAAAGGAGATGAACAGTAATGCATGATGTATTAAAGAAACTCTTTGACAAGGTTATATTTTATGAGGCTGACTGTTTCAAGGTAGGTAGAAAGCTTGATGAGGAAGTCAATACAATCATAGAACCATTAAGGGAATCTATGCCAGAGAAAGAATTGGAAACGATACGGGATATGATTTTTTTAGCATCGTATACCGCAGAAAAGAATGGATTTTATCTGGGAATCCGCACAGCTCTCACTATATTTATGGAAGCAATGCAGTTACCGGATGACCCTGACAAGTCATAAAACTGTCAAATATGAGGAAAGGAGGCTGGTGTTATGCGTAAGCCGAATATGGTTGATGTAATCATTGCAGAAATTGTAGCGATTGTATTGGTATTGATTGTGAAAATAGCTGCGATGTGACAACATCAATAATTACAACTGAATATGGAGGTATCACAAAATGGATGCACTATTTATCCAAGCGGTCATTGTACTTGTATTTTTGTACAGATGGCTTAAAGACAACAAATAATTTTTTACGAAAAGGAGATTCACACTATGATGAACAACAACGGAACTAATAACAACAGCAACAACAATTCAAACAACGGAGGAAATTTTATCATGGCAAACAACACAATCAATTCATTACAGGTATTCGCAGGCATTATCAAAGAAGCATTTACATCTGTCTATCCAGATAACAAGGTCTTTGTTCGTGAGGTAAAGAAGAACAATGGTCTGGTTCTTACAGGTCTTACTATCTGTGAGCGTAATATCAATATTGCACCAACTATCTATCTCGATGCATATTTTGCTCAGTATAAGGACGGAAGAGCCATGATGGATATCATCAGGGCTATTGATGAGTGCTACAAGGCAAATCGTGTCAGCAGTGATTTTGACATTGCGGGAATTATGGACTTTGAGAATGTAAAAGACAGGGTGTGCTTCAAGCTCATTAATAAGGACAGGAATGCCGAGTTGCTTTCTGATATGCCTTATATAGAGTTCCTTGATTTAGCAGTCATCTTCTATGTGCTTGTATCAGAAGATGAAATGGGTACAGGCTCTATTACGATACATAGCAGCCTGATGGAAGCATGGGGAACAGATAAGAAAGAGCTGTTAAAGCTTGCAATGCATGTGTGGGTCATCCATGTATGCTGATATCGTATAGTGGAAAAATAAAGATGGAAAGGTTATGCAAAAAAATAAGTATCAATGTGGTCATTATGCTAAATCTAAGTTTGGACAATGCCAGAAGAATACTATTTCAGCAGAATGGATAGAGGGAGAAGTTATTGCCTATACGAAGCTTTTAGTTAGAAATAAACAGTTTGCAGAGGATATTCAGAGTAAGCTTGGAAATAAAACAGATGTGACAGAAATTGATAAGGAACTGGATAATTACCACAAGCTTATAAAGAAACTGGAAAAAAGCAAGAGTAATCTGGAAAGAGATATTGATGCTATATATGATGATGACAAGTATGCTGAACGTAAAAGACAGGATATGAATAACCGCCTTAACAAAATATATGAGGAAATCTATGATATTTAGGATAGGATAACAGATTCTGAAAAAAAGAAGGAAGCTGCACAGCAGGATGTTCTTACAAAGGAAAATGTATTCAAGATGTTATTGGTTTTTGATAAGATTTTTGATAAAATGAATGATGTGGATAAGCGTAAGCTTATTGAGAGCATGATAGCGGAAGTACACCTTCATCCAAAGGAAACATGGGAAGAGGGAAAGAATCCGATAAAAGAGATAAAGTACGCATTTCCAGTAAGTAAAGAGGTTATGGATGCTTTGAGGGAAAATGTTACATCCGTTGAGACAGTATGTTTATTGTCCAAACTCCACTAAGCGAAGCATCATGTGAATGTGAGACTTGACATGGACGAG
>ULVX01036900.1_pt1 | contig 36729 bp, 36 predicted proteins | sample 1959811 | NCBI WGS metagenome assembly ULVX01 (sample SAMEA4835797, study PRJEB28245) | human gut metagenome | biome: gut microbiome; material: fecal sample | place: Denmark | collected 2008
GCAAATTGTTAAATCCCCAAGAATAATAACTGAGCCACTTTATTTTGCAACATCAACGAACCAATCCCTAAATAGTTCGCACCTTACACATAATCCGAAAAAAGATTAATCAGTAAATGCAGGCAGTAATTGGTAAGCTTGCATAAAAAACTCGATAAACCACATTCAATTCTCTATACTTAACCTAAGTTTATAAAAACTAAGCCTAAGAATATATATACTCAGCTTAAGTTTATAAAAACTTAGGCTAGAAACAGACTTTTTCTCCAAACAAATACAACTTTTACTTCGCACATCATCAACTTTTCGTTTCTGCATTATAAATCCATTCGCACAACTAACGCAATATTTCACCTACAGCGATAAAATATTTCACCCATTACTCTTTCTTGCCAATATATTTCATATATTTACAACAGCGTTATACTATGATGAGCAACGGAATATATTATCACATAAATATATCACTATGAACAACATCCCATTAGTATTTTGGCTAATTCCAATTGCCAGCGTTGTAGCATTAGGAATGGCATGGTTCTTCTTCCGCACAATGATGAAAGAAGAAGAAGGCACAGAGAGAATGAAAGAAATTGCAGAGCACGTACGTAAAGGTGCTATGGCATATCTGAAACAACAATACAAGGTTGTGGCCATAGTGTTCGTGATACTCGCCATTGTATTCGCATTCATGGCTTACGTACTGAAAGTGCAGAACCCGTGGGTGCCGTTCGCATTCCTTACAGGCGGTCTCTTCTCAGGCCTTGCAGGATTCTTCGGCATGAAAACCGCTACTTACGCTTCTGCACGCACTGCCAACGGAGCACGCACAGGGCTTGACAAAGGCTTGAAGATTGCATTCCGCAGCGGCGCAGTAATGGGACTTGTTGTAGTAGGACTCGGACTACTCGATATCGCCATCTGGTTTATTGTTCTTAATGCCGTATATGCAGGCGAGGCAACAGCTCTCATCACCATAACCACTACCATGCTTACCTTCGGTATGGGTGCTTCTACACAAGCACTGTTCGCACGTGTAGGCGGAGGTATTTACACCAAAGCTGCCGATGTGGGAGCCGACCTTGTAGGTAAGGTAGAAGCGAATATTCCGGAAGATGACCCTCGCAACCCAGCTACCATTGCCGATAATGTAGGCGATAACGTAGGCGATGTGGCAGGTATGGGTGCCGACCTATACGAAAGTTATTGCGGCTCTATCCTATCTACAGCCGCTCTAGGCGCTACAGCCTTTGCCATGAATGCCGATATGCAGCTACGCGCCGTGATAGCACCTATGATTATTGCCGCGATAGGAATATTCCTCTCGCTCATCGGTATCTTCTTGGTACGCACCAAAGAAGGAGCATCTATGAAAGATTTGCTTCATTCACTGGGACTTGGTACCAATGTTAGTGCAGTTCTTATAGCCGTTGCAACATTTATAATACTGTATCTGCTGGGCATAGAAAACTGGCTGGGGCTCTCGTTCTCCGTAATAAGCGGTCTTGCGGCAGGCGTTATTATCGGTCAGGCTACAGAATACTACACATCGCAGAGCTATAAACCTACGCAAAAGATTGCCGAAGCCTCACAAACCGGACCTGCTACGGTTATTATTAAAGGCATAGGAACGGGAATGATTTCTACCATGATTCCTGTGGTTACTATCTCTGTAGCCATCATGCTAAGTTATCTCTGCGCCAACGGTTTCGACATGTCGTTGTCGGCTAAGTCTATCAGCATCGGCCTTTACGGTATCGGAATTGCCGCTGTTGGTATGCTGTCAACCCTCGGCATTACATTGGCTACTGACGCCTACGGTCCGATAGCCGATAACGCTGGAGGTAACGCCGAAATGAGCGGACTCGGCAAGGAAGTTCGCGAACGCACCGATGCACTCGATGCCCTAGGCAACACTACCGCAGCTACAGGAAAGGGATTCGCCATCGGCTCTGCCGCCCTTACCGCTCTCGCCCTTTTGGCATCGTACATCGAAGAGATAAAAATCGCCATGATTCGCGCCATAGAGAACGGCAAGCAGTATTTCGATGCTGCAGGAAACGCCTTCGACCCTACAAACGCCACAACCATAGACTTCATCAACTTCTTCCAGGTGAACCTCATTAACCCGAAGGTTCTTGTAGGAGCGTTCCTCGGAGCTATGGCAGCATTCTTGTTCTGCGGACTTACGATGGGTGCCGTAGGTCGCGCCGCCGAATCTATGGTTCAGGAAGTACGCCGCCAGTTCCGCGAGATAAAAGGAATACTTGAAGGAAAGGCTACCCCCGACTACGGTCGTTGCGTAGAGATAAGCACACGCAGCGCTCAGCGTGAAATGATTATCCCGTCGCTGCTTGCCATAGTTATCCCCATCGTAGTAGGCTTAGTGCTTGGCGTAGCCGGAGTATTAGGTCTTCTTACCGGCGGACTTGCTGCAGGCTTTACCCTCGCCGTGTTCATGTCAAATTCGGGCGGTGCATGGGATAACGCCAAGAAGATGATTGAAGAAGGTCATTTTGAAGGCAAAGGCAGCGAAAACCATAAGGCAACGATTGTAGGCGATACTGTAGGCGATCCGTTTAAAGATACTTCCGGTCCGTCGCTTAACATTCTGATTAAGCTAATGTCGATGGTAAGCATCGTAATGGCAGGTCTTACAATAGCATTCATGTAAGAACGATAATTCATTAATAAGCAATAAAGACACTAATCCCCGACAGATGACCAACATTTGTCGGGGATTGATGTTTATATCACTCTTCGGTCTGCTCCTTGGGCCAATTCACCAAGTAAAGCTTCTCTGTGGCACGGGTAAAGGCAGTGTATAGCCAGCGGAAATAATCGGGCGACAGCATTTCGTCGGTCATATAGCCTTGGTCGATGAAAACACGCTTCCACTGACCACCCTGAGCCTTATGACAAGTCACCGCATACGCATACTTCACCTGCAAGGCGTTATACCACGGGTCCTCTTTTACCTTCTTCATCCTATCTCGCTTTATTGTAATATCGGCGTAATCCTCGCACACCGCATTAAACAGACTATCGCTTTGCTCCTTTGTCAGTGCCGGAGCATAAGAATGCAGCGTATCGAGCAAGATTCTTACATCGAGTTCCAAATCATCGTAATCGGGGAACGACAAGGCTACATCCGCAAAACGGAAGCCATACATCTCGTGCACACGCCTTACACGCTTCACCACCGCCATATCACCGTTGGCTATGAAATCGAGTTGCTTGCAATCAGTTCCCCAAAAGTAATTGTTCTTAGCCACCATCAGCCAATCGCCAGTATTCAACTCGTCCTCACGATACAATATGGTTCCACGAATACCTTTATTATATAGCCCTGCACGCTTGTTAGAGCGGCACACTATCATCGTCTCGTCCATGCCCACATGATCGTAACTCTCGTTAATGGCATCTATCAACTCACCTCCCGGCAGCACACGTACATCGGTAAAGCCCGACACCTTGATGGTGGGCAACGAGAAACAATCATCATCGGCTATATAATGACGAAGGCGAGTAGCGTTATACAGAATGCCGGAGTCGTTAGCCTGTCGTACCACCTGCGTAAGAATGCGCTCAGTAACCTCCAAGCCATAGCCGCGCAACGCATCGGCCGACAGTGCGGGACTCTCTTCTTCGCCTACCGGAGGAAGCTGCGCCGTATCGCCAATCAACATCAATCGGCATCCCTGACCACCGTACACATACTGTATCAAATCGTCGAGCAAACGCCCGCTGCCGAACATACCGCCCGAAAGCCCATCATTAGCAATCATAGAAGCCTCATCAACTATGAACAAAGTATGCTGATGCAAGTTAGAATTCATCGTAAAATTATCCAACTCGTTAGAGAACGACTTCTGCCTGTATATCCTGCGATGAATGGTATAAGCCGAATGCCCCGCATGATGCGAGAATACCTTTGCCGCCCTACCAGTAGGAGCCAGCAACACACACTTCTGTTTCAAACTATCCAGAGTCTTGACTATAGCGCTTACCAACGATGTTTTTCCGGTTCCGGCATATCCCTTCAAAAGGTAAACCGAGTCATGTTCGGCAGAAAAAAAGAAATCAGAAAAAGAAGTGATAGCAATTTCTTGCTCTTCTGTTGGTTTATAGAGAAAATTTCGTTTAATTTGCTGCGATAAATCATCGTTTAACATAAGTTGGCATGTAAATATTTGACAGAACTCCCTTGAAGTTCTAGTTATTTATTATTTTTGCGCTACGAATATAAACCAAAAAAAATAAATATTATCATGAAAACAGTTATTAATGCTATTCTGGCTTTATGCGCCATCGCTTTAGTGTACATATGCTATGGCAGCATCATGGGTCCGATCAATTTTGACAAAGAAAAAGCTATCCGCGATAAAGCTATTATCGCACGATTAATCGACATTCGTAGTGCACAGCAAGAATACCGCTTGACACACGAAGGCGCTTACACTGCAAGCTTCGACACTCTTATCCACTTCGTTAAGACTGCGAAATTGCCTTTCATCATGAAAATTGGTTCTTTGACCGACGAACAGCTTAACAATGGCATGACTGAAAAGAAAGCTATGGCTATCATCGAAAAAGCTAAGAAGACTGGCAACTGGAAAGACGTTGAAAAAGAAGGTTTGACCAACTTCCGTCGTGATACTATGTGGGTAGCTGTAATGGATACTATCTTCGCTAAAGGCTTCAACCCTGACTCATTGGCTTTCGTACCTTACGGTAACGGCGCTAAATTCGAAATGGCAGTACGTAAAGATACTACTAAATCGGGTGCTCCTCTGAACTTGTTCCAGGCACAGGTAGCTTACGATGTATACTTGGGCGACCTCGACAAGCAGCAGTTGGTTAACTTGAAAGACATGCAGGAAAAACTTGGTAAATATCTTGGCTTGAAAGTTGGTGATATCGAACAGCCGAACAACAACGCCGGAAACTGGGAATAATGGCATGACCGACAAAAGTATTGATTTTACAAAATCAGAACAATATACTTTATCCATCCGTCTTAGTACGGATGGATTTTCTTTTTCTATCTACAACCCATTAGGCGGCAGCGACTTCCTCATTCGCACTCATCCTGTAAACACACAGCATTCGATGGCCGCCAATGTCAAGCAATTCTTGTCTGAAGCCGAAGAGGTAAAACATCCGTATCGGCAAACAAATATCCTGATACACAGCACACGATATACTTCCGTTCCGCTAGAGCTGTTTGAAGACGAGCAAATGGAAGATATATTCTACCAGAACTTCCCTAAGGTAAACAATGAAATAGTATTGTGTAATATACTTGGGAAAAGTAATATGGTGATATTATTCTCGATGGATAAGCTGACGCATCTATATCTGAACGAAAAGTTCCCGGAAGCGCGTTTCTTCTCTTCTGTCAGTCCGCAAATAGAGTACCTGACCAACAGAAGCCGACAGGGGAACAACCGTAAGCTTTACGCTAACATACACCCGCAGAATATAGACGTTTTCTGCTTCGAGAACGGAAAAGCCCTGCTACTGAATACCTACCCCACAGCAAATGTGCAAGACCGCATTTACTACCTTATGAACATTTGGGAACAGCTGAAGTACGACCAGGAGCGAGACGAGATGCACCTTATAGGGGAAGGCGTAGAATGCAACACCATGACACAGACCCTGCGCCGATATATCCGAAAAGTATTCGTGATTACCCCACAAGCAGAATTCAACCAATCAGAAACCAACCGGATAGAAGACATTCCGTTTGACATACAATCTCTATTAATATGCGAGTAATTAGTGGTATTTATAAGAGGAGACGGTTTGATGTTCCTCATACATTCAAGGCAAGACCTACAACCGATTTTGCGAAAGAAAACTTGTTCAACGTGCTTTCTAACTACATCGATTTCGAAGAAGGCGTAACCGCGCTCGATCTCTTTGCGGGAACAGGAAGCATCAGCATAGAACTGGTATCGAGAGGTTGCGACAGGGTTATTTCGGTAGAAAAAGATCCGCAACACTACGCTTTCATCTCTAAGGTGATGAACGAAGTGAAAACCGACAAATGTTTTCCGCTGAGAGGCGACGTGTTTAAGTACATAGAGCGATGCGGTGAGAAGTTCGATTTCATCTTCGCCGACCCTCCATACGCTCTAAAGGAACTTGCGTCTATCCCTGACAAGATATTCGATAATGGACTGTTGAAAGAAGACGGTATATTCGTTCTTGAGCACGGCAAAGACCTGAGTTTCGAAGAACATCCGCACTTCTTGGAGCATCGTCATTACGGAAGCGTAAACTTCACCTTCTTCAAGGCATAAGCCTATCTCAGAAAGAAGAGAAACAATAGTATTATTAAAGCAACGGGGCAAGCAGTCTTACAACAGATTCTACAATCTTGTTTTTAAAAGAGCGTTTGTCCCATATTTTTTGAGACAACGTCATGCACTTCTTCATGTCTTCCAGAAAAATTTCTTTCATAGCGCACACGGTCTTTTCATCATAGAAGAAGGCGTTGGCCTCAAAGTTATGTTCAAAGCTACGGAAGTCGAGGTTGGTAGAGCCAACCGATGCCCACTCGTCATCGGCTACCCAGAGTTTTGAATGCAAGAATCCCGCACGATAAAAATAAACCTTCACACCCGATTTCATCAGCTCGTCAAGATAAGACATGGTACCTTTATGGGTAATGAACGCATCGGCTTTCTTGGGAATCATCAGTCGTACGTCTACACCCGACAGTGCCGCGGTTTGGAATGCCGCCATCACTTGCTCGGTAGGAAGAAAATACGGAGTCTCTACATAAATGTAACGCTGTGCGCACGAGATAGCCTTAACCAGTCCCAACATAATATCGTGCCACTCTCCCACCGGGTCGGAAGTAACAATCTGGGCAACCGATGTACCTACAGTATCCATCTTAGGGAAATACTGAGCAGAAGTAAGCAGAGTTCGGTCTACAGCGAACCAATCTGTGAGAAACGCAGTCTGTATGCCATACACCGCTTTACCTTTCAAGCAGATATGCGTATCTCTCCACACACCCCAAGGCACACCCTTCAAGTATCGTAAAGCGATATTCATGCCCCCGATAAAGCCCACCTTACCATCTATTATAGCCAACTTACGGTGGTTGCGATAGTTCACCTTACTGGTAAATTGCGGGAAACGGACTTTCAGGAAGCTGCGCACTTCTATACCTTCGCACAGCATCTCGTCGTAGAACATCGGATTCACGTCCCAACAACCCACATCATCATAGAGCAAGCGTACCGACACGCCTTCGCGCGCCTTGTCAATCAGCAAGTCGCGCAACAAACGTCCTACGGCATCGTTCTCAAAAATATAAAACTCCAAATGAATGTGATGCTTCGCCTTAGCTATCCGGCGGAAAAGTTCCTGATACATGGAATACCCGTCGGTAAACACCTGCACATCATTGCCCTCGAAAGGCAAGGCATTGCTCACCCTATGAAAGAAAGGTATCAACTGATTCCGCCCAGTAAAATCACCAAGAGCCTCCTGAGCCTGATACTCCGCCATCGGACGTTTACTCAAACGCGAAAAACCTTTCTTGCTGATGAGACGTTCTTTGCGCGTATTACGTCCGAAGAAGAAATAAAACGCCAGCCCCACCACCGGAAGGAAGACAAGCACCAATACCCACGCCATCGTCTTCACCGGATTCCGGTTGTCGAGCAAAACAATAACGATAGTAAACAAGATGACAGCCAGATACACCAAACGGAAGGCAAGAACTGCCACTATTCCCCAAATTCCGGCTTCATCCATAGAGATACTATTTTAAATTAAACTATTGTGAATTATATCGGTAAGGATAGGTTTCACACCACCTACAAAACATTCTACCGCTATCACCATCAAAATCAATCCCATCAAACGCATCATCACGTTGTTTCCTGTTTCACCCATCAATACAACAAGTCGGGTTGAGAGACGAAGAATGATATAAGTAAGTATATATACCAAAGCGATAACACCAACCATCGTACCCTTCAGTGCCCAAGTGTTAGCGTCGTCCATAAGGATAATACCGTTGGCAATAGCACCTGGACCACACAGCATCGGGATAGAAAGCGGAGTAACAGAAATGTCATCGGCATAAGTCTTAATTTCCTCATCGCGCAACTTGGTATTGGTGTATCGTGCCTGAAGCATATCGTAACCAATCTTCATAATAATGATACCAGCCGCTATACGGAAGCCGTTTGTAGATATTCCGAAGAACTTAAACAGAAACTGTCCGCAGAACGTGAACGCTATCAATATGATAAAAGAGATTATAGTAGCGCGCTTCACAATATGCTTACGTTCTTTCTCATCCATGCCATTGGTCATGGTAAGAAATACCGGCATTGTGCCAAGCGGGTTAGTCAACGTGAAAAACGATGTAAAGCATAATAAAGCAAAAGGAATTATTGCATCTTCCATAATATGATTTTTTAAATAGTAATTTAAACAAAAGTACAAAATAATCTGTAAGTACAAGTTAAAAGAGAGTATATTTGTATGACAGAAAATCAACAAATACCATTAAGCTGTATGAACTTCTTAGATTTAGCAAAAACGCGTTATTCGGTTCGTAGTTACGACCCGCGCCCGATAGAGAAAGAGAAAATGGATTACGTCATGGAGTGCGCTCGCATGGCCCCATCGGCTGTCAATTTTCAGCCGTGGAAGTTCTTCGTCATAAACACTCCCGAAATGCTTACGGCTATAAAAGCGGCTTATCCGCGCGAGTGGATTCAGTCGGCCCCGTGCATCATAGTGGCGTGTGCCAACCATTCAGAGAGTTGGCATCGCAGAGCCGATAACAAGGATCATGCCGACATAGATATCGCCATCGCTGTAGAGCACATCTGCTTGGCGGCCACCGAACAAGGGTTAGGCACTTGCTGGGTATGTAATTTCGACCCCACCGTATGCCGTGACGTACTAAGTTTACCACAGAATTTAGAGCCAGCCGTACTTATCCCCATAGGATATCCGGCAGCTACAGCCGAAGCCGCTCCTAAAAAACGAAAAGAAGCGAACGAAATCATTTCTTACCTATAACCTAAAAATAAAGCGAGGCGTTGTTAGCGCCTCGCTTTATTTTTATCATCGTTCTATCTCTTTTCCGTGTTCTTTCCAGTCTTCTATACCCTTATCCAAGTTCGAAACTGAAAATCCTTTCTTTACCAATATATTTGCTGCTTTACGACTACGACGACCGCTCTTGCAATACACGGCTACCGGACGACTCTTGTCGAGCATTTCACCAGCATTAAGCGCAAAACTTTCGTCCATCACATTAATGTTCAAGCTTCCCGGAATATGCCCCTCCGAATATTCTGCCACGGTACGTACATCTACGCACTGCACATTCTCATCGGTTATAAATCTCTCAAATTCATCCACAGAAAGATTCTTGAACGAATCCTTGTTTTTTCCTGCGCAGGCCATCATCCCCAAGGAAAAAGCCACGACGAAAAACATAAAATAAAGTGTTTTTATCATATTGTATTAATTATAGGTTCTATATCTATTCAATCTATACTTTTCTCTAACGCGAACTTACGGAATACCTGTCCTTGTTTCACTGTGTTTAGGCGAAAACAAACGCTATCGCCTACAGACAACTGACTTTTATACCCGTGCAACGGAACAGAAAGGTATGCCCTGTTGGTAAATGCCGCATAATCATTGTTGCTATCATGATAAAGACGCAGATTCAGAACATTCTTACCATCGGCGGCAGTCTCTACCCCTTCGTCTACAAAATGAAATGAGTGTTTCTCCTCTTTCACCGGAATAAGAAGTACCATATTCAGATAATTACCCGACAGCCAGATGCTCTGTATCTCTACCGGATCAGTCTTCACCCCCGATTTAAATGATTCGGGGCGAAGCGGATTCGGCGAAACTATGGCCTTGCAAGAATACAGCTGCACCTCTTTTGCCTGTGGCATCAACTGAAAAACCGACACAGTACGGTAGACTGTATCCTTCGACAATTTGTCCAATCCGCTGCGCGACTGGATGGAATAAGCCTCACCCTTATCGGTAAGTAGTTTTACCCCCGTACCCGTAGCGTCCGTCTGCAGGCACACAAATTCAGTCTGCACATCGGGATATACATACTTGTCGTCATCATTACATGCGCACAGACTGCATATCCCGGCAAAGACAACAGCGCCTATCCAATTTTTCATAACCCTTTAGCCTTCTGCTGGTTTATTACCGGATTGGCATACATAGTAAGCATACACTTGCGCAAGAATTCCTCATCCTTATTAGGAATCTGAATCATGGCCATCTTCTTCTGCAAGTACTGTTCAAAGCGTACTTTATCTTCTGCGGTATAATGAGAAGCATTATCATGCGAGCCTTGCAGCAAATCGCAGGCTATATAATTGCTTGGATATAAACGATACCCCAAGTGTATATGCTTATCTATCAACTCAGAAACACGGGCGAACAACTCTGTCTTAGGCAGTCCGCGCAAAGCCTCCAACTCATCGTTGATGCATGTAGAAGTCTGGAAGTGCACATGTCCCTTATATCCGAATATACCAGTCTGCATATTCATCAAATCGTCTGCCTGAGTCTTCTTAAAGCCCTCTACATCGCGCTTCAGCTGCATTTCCTGAGCCTTCAAGAAATCGCACGGGTCGTATTCATACGACAATGCCACAGGCACAATGTTCAGTTCCTTCAAGCTATCTATAACATCTCTTCCGCCACCCATGGCAAGCATTTTCAGCACGCTGTCTTGTGTACGGTCGTTAGAATCCTTGGCACGACCTTCGCGTTGAGCAATCCACACGTTCTCGTGCTTCTGCGTAATGGCGAAGTGAATGTATCTCGACATTCTGGCAGAAGACTCCAGCATCTGACGCATAGAAAGCGCACGCTGCACTATAAACGATTTATTTACGCGGACTATCTTTTTAATCCACGGATAAATCAGCAAGTTATCTCCTATGGCAATCTCCACAGTAGTAGGGAAACCGTTATCTATCAATCCCACAGAAATGAATCCCGGGTCGAGCACAATGTCACGGTGATTCGAGATGAACGTATAGCTACACTGCTTATCAGGAATAGACGACGTATCCATATCGAACCCATCGCTATGCTCACGGATAATGCCATGCAGCAATTTATAAAAGAAGTTCTTCTGCACATCGAGGTTTGTCTTACACTGCTTCAATTGAGCAGCCAACATCTCTTGAGGCACACCAGGCATAATTTTAGCCATTACCGCCTGAAACGAAGAATCGGATAGCAACTCTTCGAACACTTGAGGCAACTCTTCGGGAGTATACGGACGGATTTCGTCAAATTCGGCAGGGATATTCATAAGCAAAGATTTAATTAAAATGGTCTTCTATAATATCTGTCATCACATCTTTTATGTCGATGCCGGCGGCACGCACCTGCTGAGGGATAAAGCTGGTGGCTGTCATGCCCGGAGTGGTATTGATTTCGAGCATATTAATCTTATCGCCTTCGGTTATTATATAGTCTACACGCACAATGCCTTTGCATCCTAAGATATCATAAATAGCAGAAGTAAGCTTCTGCACACGGGCGGTAAGCTCATCGCTCAGACGTGCCGGAGTAATCTCGGTAACCTCGCCTTTATATTTGGCGTTATAATCGAAGAACTCGTTCTTGCTCACGACCTCCGTTATAGGGAACACTACAGAGCTGTTCTTAGTCTTATAGCATCCGTTGGCAAGTTCTATACCGTTCATAAAAGCCTCAACCATAACATCGTCCGATTCCTTGAAAGCCTCTTCCAGCGCCGGACGAATATCTTCCTTAGTCTTAACCTTAGTAACGCCGAAGCTAGAGCCGCTGGCATTAGGCTTGATAAAGCAAGGAAGACCTATTTTCTCTATAATCGTTTCATCGCTCACCTCATGACGACGGTTAATTAGCATAGACTCTGCCACACGTACACCGAATCCCTTAAGATACTGATTCAGAGTAAACTTGCTGAAAGTCATGGCCGACACCAATACATCGCAAGTAGAATAAGGTATGCCTATCAACTCGAAATAGCCCTGCAATATACCATTTTCGCCCGGAGTACCGTGAATAGTGATATAAGCGAAATCGGGCACTACCTTCTGTCCGTCATGATTAAAGCTGAAATCATTCTTATCTATTACAGCACGACTACCGTCAGGTAGCAACGCCTCCCACTTGTTACGTGTAAGTTCTACTATATATAAGGTGTACTTATCTTTGTCAATAAAAGAATAAATGCCCTCTGCACTACGCATAGACACATCATGTTCCGAAGAATCCCCTCCGGCTACAATTGCAATGATACGTTTCATATTTCTTCTCTGTTACTTATATAAGCCCTCCATTTCTCCAGCAAACGAGTCATGTCTTCCGGCAATTCGGAAGTAAAGAACATCTCCTCACCAGTGCGCGGATGCACAAAGCCAAGAGTCTTGGCATGAAGTGCCTGTCGAGGACAAATGTCGAAGCAGTTGTTTACAAATTGTTTGTACTTGCTAAAATGGGTACCTTTCAGAATTTCATGTCCGCCATAGCGTTCGTCGTTAAACAGCACATGTCCAATATGCTTCATGTGTACCCTAATCTGATGAGTACGTCCGGTTTCGAGCACACACTTTACCAGCGTAACATATCCCAGACGCTCCAGAACCTTATAATGAGTTACGGCGTGCTTACCCTGTGTAGGGTCGCTCAGCACCGCCATCTGCATACGGTCTTTCGGATTTCTGCCGATATTCCCCACAATGGTACCTTCATCTTCATCAACTATACCCCACACCAAAGCATTATACTCACGCTTGGTGGTCTTGTTGTAGAACTGAAGTCCCAAACTAGTCTTGGCATCGGGAGTCTTAGCCACCACCAGCAGTCCCGACGTATCCTTATCTATACGATGCACCAATCCCACCTGCGGGTCGTTGGGGTCGTAAGACGGCACATCTTTAAGATGCCACGCTATAGCATTAACCAGCGTGCCATGATAATTGCCGCATCCGGGATGCACCACCAATCCTGCCGGCTTGTTTATCACCATCAGGTCGGCATCCTCGTATACTATGTTAAGTGGAATATCTTCAGGAATAATATCATTTTCATAACGCGGACGATCCATCATCACCGTAAGCACATCGAGCGGCTTCACCTTATAGCTGCTCTTCACCGGCTTACCGTTTGCCATAACGAATCCGGCGTCAGCCGCCGCCTGAATACGGTTGCGCGAAGCGTTCACTATACGTTCAAACAAATACTTGTCTATACGTATCGGAGCCTGCCCCTTATCTACCACTACACGAAAATGCTCGTATAGTTCTGGCTGCTGCACCTCTTCTATATCCTCTAACGAATCGTCGAGTTCGTCTATGTAATCTTCTGCCATATTTTCTTATTCAACAGTGAAATGAATTAAAGCGGTCTGCACTATCAGAACCACGAATCGTCAACTTCCGGTTTCGACTTGTCGCTACCGTTTTGATGCTCCATCATGTTCTCTATCTCAATGTCAAGAGAATCTACATTCAAAGAATCGCGCACTTGCGTGCTGCCAATGCACAGAGTCAGTTCCGCTTCCGACGGCACCTTATCGCCAGTCTGCAAGCTACGGCCTCTATACTTTATGCCGTACACCCAGTCCTGCTCACCGCCTACCAGCTCCGGTTCGGTCAACTTAAAGCCCATCGCTCTCAGCTTAGCCGCTGCCTGACGCATCGAACTATTGTCTATTACATCAGGAATTCTGATAGTAGGCACCTGGTCTGAATTTATGGTAAGATAAACCGTTCTGCCCTCTTTCACTTTCATTCCGCCCACGGGGGTCTGATCGAGCACTATCCCTGCCGGAAGTTCTTTTACATAGGCAGAGTCTACCACAACTCCATTCATATGTTTATCGGCCAACAACAGCTGAGCCTGATTTACCGACTTGTTTTTCACATCGGGCACCATATAAGCCATTCCATGGTGGGTATAGACATCCAATCCCCACAATGCGCCCATTATAAGAGCTGCAACGACAATAATCATCGCAAAAATGTTCATCCAGAAAAACCGGTTATTTTTAAACGAAAAGAAATCTTTCAGTTTTATCATATCATTCAATATATATATTTGTGTGCAAAGATACAATATGAAAACGAAAAAGCCGCAAACGCTTCACAGCATTTGCGGCTTTCTTTTTCCTTTTCCAACGTATTTATGCTTTCACGCCATTGTATTCGTCAGAAATAGTTAATTTCTTACGTCCTTTAGCACGACGTGCAGCCAATACTCGGCGACCGTTAGCGGTAGCCATTCTTTCGCGGAATCCGTGTTTGTTTCTTCTCTTTCTGTTAGAGGGTTGGAATGTTCTTTTCATTTTCGTATATACTATTTATGTTATTATCTCATGGTTCGGGCTGCAAAATTACAGACTTTTTTTAAATAAACCAAGGGCTAAATCATTTTTAGACAAATCTTTTTGCGTTTTTTCATGATTTAGATTAATTTTGCACCCATATTTGTAATGAGACAAATCAATAATCACAAAAAACATAAAATATTCTAGTTATGATTAATGCTCAAGACATTAAGATCGGAACTGCTATCCGTATGGATGGTAAATTGTATTTCTGCATCGACTTTTTGCATGTAAAACCGGGTAAAGGCAACACTTTCATGCGTACAAAATTGAAAGATGTAGTAAACGGATACGTATTGGAACGTCGTTTCAACATTGGTGAAAAATTGGAAGATGTACGTGTAGAACGTCGTCCTTACCAATACCTTTATAAAGAAGGAGATGATTATATCTTCATGAACCAGGAAACTTACGAACAGGTACCTATCGCTCACGACTTGATTGAAGGTGTTGATTTCATGAAAGAAGAAATGATTGTAGACGTTGTATCAGACGCTTCTACAGAAACTATCCTTTTCGCTGAACTTCCTGTAAAAGTACAGTTGAAGGTTACTTACACTGAACCGGGACTTAAGGGTGACACCGCTACAAACGCTACTAAGCCTGCTACTGTAGAAACCGGTGCTACTGTTCGTGTTCCTTTGTTCATCAACCAGGACGAAACTATCGAAGTTGATACTCGCGATGGCTCATACGTAGGTCGTGTAAAAGCATAATTTTACAATCACCATATAACAGAAAGCCTTTCCGCTTTTGCATTACCGCAAGCGGAAAGGCTTTTTTGTTTTGATTATCAAAGAAGTCGTCTTACTTCGACCGAAGTAAGCACGTTGACCGACTCGAAGTGAGCGCTTACTTCGACCGAAGTAAGCATTCACATCGTTCGAAGTAAGACGACTTCATTAATACATTACCATGACTTACCCACATTAAGGCACTCTAAAACTACCGGCAACACATCCAAGAAAAGAACACTGCCGCCCTCATTTTTAAACAAATCTGTAACAAAGTTTTTAAATGGCGCCAATACTCATGTTATAAAACACATTATTTAATTTTCGACTATATTTGTTCACACTTTATAGCTCATTTTATATAAATATATGTACCTTTGTAGTTGCTAGAAGATTTATTCTAACTAAGAGATACGATTACTATTAGATTTAATGCAATTTTAACCTGTCGTAATATCTCCTTTTAAAAAGGGATAATTGGACGACTTTTTATAAACTGTTCAATAAAACGAGAGAATTATTATTGCTTTTTGATGAACTGTGGGACGATACAACAAATGCGGAGGAAATCTCCGAATTTTTAGAGATATGATTTATAACTGCTTGATTTACAATAATAAAACACATCCGGCAGGACTAGAAGTCTTGCACTAAAGTCAAAAATGGCAGCGAAAAATTCCCCTTCGCTTTCCGCAGAAACTCCAACCCATAACGTTGTTTCAACAGGCGGACAAAAGCATCAGAAACACTGGTTTGTGATGCGCGACCTTAAACGTCCTAACGCCAAACTCCCCGCTTATAAAATGCTTGAAGATAAATGCTTTGAAGTGTTTATCCCAACCAAATGGCAAGTAGTGACAAAGCTGGGTAAAAGAGTGCGCGAAAAAGTTCCGGTTATTAACGGTCTGCTGTTTGTTCACTCCGAGAGAACACTACTCGACCCGATAGTTGAATTAAACAGCACTCTGCAATACTACTACCGTAAAGGCGGAGGTTATCGTGAACCCATGGTGGTGCGAGATGACGACATGGATAAGTTTATAAGTGCTGTCAACAGTTCCCCAAATTCAGTATTCTATTCTCCGCAAGAAATCACGCCCGATATGATAGGAAGCAAAGTACACATCATCGGAGGTAATCTCGATGGTTACGATGTATCATTGCTCAAAATAAAAGGTTCCCGAAAGAAACGCATCTTTGTAGAGTTGCCGGGAATTATAGTAGTAAGCGTTGAAATTGAACCGGAATTCATTCAGCTGATTTAAAGTCATATAATATATAATGTCATCTATAGCAACCAAGAAGAAAAAAGATTGCAGCGGATGCAATGCGTGTGCCGAAGCGTGTCCCAAGCATTGCATAGAGATGATACCCGATAAGAAGGGATTTCTTTATCCGAAAGTTGATACATCAACCTGCATAGACTGCGGGGTCTGCACTAAGGTATGCCCGTTCGAAGACGGAAACATCCATCTATACACTCCCCTCACCGCCTATGCGGCATGGAACAAAGATAGAGAGCAGTACCTTGCCAGCTCATCGGGTGGTGCGGCACAAGTCTTTTCTTCATACATCATCAATCAAGGAGGCGTTGTTTACGGTTGTACTTCCGATGACATGCGCATTCGCCACATACGTGTTGACGCTTTGAGCGACTTACATAAACTACAAGGCTCTAAATACGTACAAAGCGACGTTAGAGGATTATTCATTAAGGTTAAAGCCGACTTGAAGGCAAATAAGCCGGTGCTTTTCATTGGCATGCCTTGCCAAGTAGCCGGACTGAAAAACTATATAAAACAAATTCCAGAACACTTGTATCTGGTAGATCTGATTTGCCACGGCGTTCCGTCGCAACAGATGCTTAACGAGCATATAGCTCACGTTCTGAACGGACGCACCGCAAAACAAATATCATTCAGAAAAGGAGAGCAATTCCGCTTCGAGATAACCACGCAATGCGGTGCAGCTTATTTCGCAGAATATCATAAAGACAAATATTATAGAGCATTCTTTAACGGGATAAGCTATAGAGAAAGTTGCTACCGCTGTCCGTTTGCACGCAAAGAAAGAGCGAGCGATATAACGATAGGCGACTTCTGGGGATTACAGAATGCGGCTTCACTACCATTAAATAAAGAAGAAGGCATAAGCGTAATGCTGCCTTTAACAGAAAAAGGTAATAAATTAATTAGCGCAACAAAGTTAGAGATGCACGCTTATGAGCGCAGTGCTCAAGAAGCGATAGACGGCAATACCCAATTGCAATGCCCCATGAAAGGCACATTGAGCCGACGGATATTTAACGCATTATATCCAATGCTACCGTTCGACACAGCGGTAATGTGTTCCATTATCCACTGCAAAATTCGGACTTTGTTTAAAATCTGCACCAATCGCATAACACATGGTTTCGTACGCCGATAACAAACGTATAGCCAAGAACACGATATACTTATATATAAGGACATTCGTGTCGATGCTGGTAGCCCTTTACACTTCGCGAAAGATTCTTGAAGCTCTTGGCGTAGAAGATTTTGGTATATTTAATGTAGTTGGCGGAATCATATCGCTGATGTCTTTCATCAACGGATCGATGTCGGTAGCTACACAGCGCTATCTTACTTACGAATTAGGGAAAGGCACAGAAGGACAATTCAACAAGGTTTTCAACATAGCGGTATACATACATGCCATCATTGCCGTAATAGTTTTGATAGCAGCCGAAACCGTGGGCGTTTGGTTTGTAAACACACAGTTGAATATCCCCGAAGCACGAATGGGGGCCGCCAACTGGGTATTTCAAGCTACTATACTAACAACTATTTTAGGAATATTACAGACCCCATACAACGCAGCTATCGTTTCGCATGAGCACATGCATGTATATGCCTATGTAGGGTTAGGCGAAACATTTGCCAAACTATTTGTTGTAATAGGGCTTTGCTACTATCCTTATGACAGACTTGCCGTTTGGGGATTTGCGTTATTCGCCATACAGTTGTGTTCTTCGCTTTTATATAGATTCTATTGTATTAAGAAATTCGATAATTGTAATTTAAGACGCAATACTTGGGATTTACCGTTAGCAAAGTCAATGCTTGGCTTTACCGGTTGGAATATGTTTGGCACTATTGCCTGGACACTGAAAGACCAAGGCGCATCGGTATTACTAAATATATTTGGCGGTCCGGCAATAAATGCCGCTCGCGGAGTATCGGGACAAGTAACAGGAGCCGTAAAGGGACTTGTAGGAGGCTTTCAGTCGGCTGTTAACCCACAGCTAACTAAAACATACGCAGCCAACGATACGGAATCTACGTGCCGCCTGCTATGCAAAAGCTCAAAGTTTTCATATTTCCTATTGCTGCTTATTTCGATACCGGTAATACTTGAAATTAATTTTCTGCTCAACATCTGGCTTGTAGAGGTACCACCTTATGCCGCACTATTTACACAAATAGTAATTATGGAAGCCCTATTCGATACATTGGGAGGCCCGATGATAACATCGCTAATGGCAACGGGACGTATCAAGTGGTACCAGATTGTAGTAGGCTCAATATTGTTACTCAATATCCCGATAGCTTATCTTTTACTAAAACTAGGCTATCCCATTGTTACACCGCTTATAATATCGTTGGTATTTATAATTATAGGCAATGCTACTCGACTATTGTTTTGTAAAAACATGCTTGGGCTATCCATCCGCACATATATCCGCACGGTTATATTACCTATCACCATAGTTTCGGTTTTAGCCTTCATCGTGCCATATATTATAGTTTCGGTTATGACGGAAGGATGGCTACGTTTGTTAACTTGCTCAGCATCTAGTGTTATTTTTGGCATTGCAGCTATTTATTGCTGTGGCTTCACCACATCAGAGCGTTCATTTATTATCAATCTGTTGCGTAATAAGTTATTGCGCCATAAACCTTCTAACTTATGAAAAAAGTAGGAATCATTACCTTTCATGCATCGCATAATTATGGGTCTATGCTACAGGCATACGCTTTGCAACAGACGGTTTTAAGCTTAGGGTATGAGTGTGAGATTATTAATCTCAGGACTCTAATTCAAAGAAAGAATTACCGACCTTACTTTATACATATAGGCTGGATAAAGCGTTTAAAGGAACTTGGGCCCTTACGGTTAATAATAGAAAGCATCCATAAATATAGGAAATTCGAGAAATTTATAAACGAAAAATATATTCTTTCTAAGCACACATATACAACAGCGAAGGAACTCAGAAATGCAAATTTGGATTATGATTGCTACATATCTGGTAGTGATCAAATCTGGAATACTTCATGCTTTGATTTCCAAACCTCCTATTTCCTTGATTTCGTAAAACACGGTAAACGTATTGCATACGCTCCTAGTATGGGACCAAAACCTTTTGATGAAATTGATAAGAAATTCTATCCATTTATAAAAGAATCTGTTGCGCGTTACAATGCCATTGCGGTTAGAGAACAAGATGAGGCCATATTATTAGAACAAGTAGCTAATATTACACCACCAGTAGTCCTCGACCCTACATTGCTTGTCAACCCACAAGATTGGTCTGCCTTAGCTGGCGACAAACCGCTAATAGACGGCGATTATATATTCATTTACACTCCATGGTATTATAATTACGGGTCTCTTTTTACAACTGCTTTGAAATTGGCAAAACTGCATGATTTGAAAATTATTTGTTCGATGCCAGACAATGTTTCAAGATGGCGTAAAGAACCGCATTTTCAATACTATACAGCAGTAGGGCCTATTGAATTTTTGAATTTGGTAAAGTTTAGCAAATATGTATTTTGTGGTTCTTTCCATGCTGTGGTATTCTCCATTTTGTTCAACAAGCCGTTTTTTGCATACGAGGGAATGAACGACAGCCGTATTGCTCCATTGCTGAAAATAACGAACCTTGAACAATGTGCCAAAATCGAAGGTGGACAATTACCTATATCGTACAATAACGAAAAGGCAAGAGAGAAACTTGAGCCACATATTAGCAAATCCATACAATACCTTAAAAATGCAATAGATGACTGATTTTCCTAAAATATCGATTATAGTTCCAATCTATAAGATTGAACGTTACCTACGCCAATGCATTGATTCCATTTTAGCGCAAACATTCACCGATTTCGAATTGTTACTTATAGACGATGGATCGCCAGACGGATGTCTGGCTATTTGTGATGAGTATACTGAAAATGATGAGCGTATCCGTGTATTCCACAAGCCCAATGGCGGATTAACATCAGCAAGAAATTGTGGATTAGATAACGCAAAATGTGAGTGGATTATGTATATTGATGGTGACGACTGGATAGAACCGACTTACATTGAAGAATTATACAATGCGGCTATCAAAAATGATGCAGACATTGCGATATGTGGATTCCGCTTTGCCTTTGAAGATGGTAGATATATTGAAGAACACCCAACATTATGGGATAATAATAAATCGGCCTCTCTTCATAGATATATTTCTAGTGAATGGACTACAGTTTGGGGGGCAATACTTAAAACAAGTCTTTTTAAAGATAACGGTATTCGAAGTCCGAAAGACGTGACATTCTGTGAAGATTTCCATCTTATAGTTAGACTCTGCTATTTTGCTAATAAAGTGGTTTCCATTGATCGTCCCTTATACAATTATCGTCAAAGGTCAACCTCTATTATTCACACTCTAAACGAGAATACGCAGAGAGACGTCCTTACTGTCTATAAAGAGATTATCGACTTCTTCCGTAATAATGGGGTATTTAATACTTATAAAAAATCTATTTCGTGGCGCACACTTAAAGCAGCGCAAGAAATGACATTGAACCCATCACGTTTCGAGGAATTCAAGAATTATAATCCTGATAAAAAAGATTATATTTGGGACTGTCCGTACATCGGATTCAAGATAAAGGTGCTATCTTGGTTGATTACTCACAAATGCGAACCAATAGCATTAATAATAACCCGTTTACGTAAACTTTTAAGACGATAGTCCAAGTGTATTATCTTATACATTAACAAATTGAAAAAATTTTTGGTCCAAGATTATTATTTCAGTGATATTTACTCATTTTTTGAGAAAAGCGCAACTCTAAACAATCATTCTCTTATTGAATATGGAAACTTATACAACTAAAGTTGCTGCTATTATAATAGCATACCATCCAGATTTAGCAAATCTTAAACGGAATGTTCAACGAATCTTCGATTCTGTAGACTATCTGATTATATGGAGAAATTCTTACGATGACTTATCTCTTATCAACGAAATATCAGATAATATTCTATTTTTAGGGGATGGTACTAATCAATATATCGCCCATCCACTAAATGTAGCACTTGATTGGTGTGTATCAAACAATATTAATTATCTGCTAACAATGGATCAAGATAGTACCTGGGAAGATTGCACTAGATTTTTACACTACGCTTTATCTCTCAAAATTGATAATGTAGGAATTTTTGCGCCACGTATAAATACCATAAAATCTTTTCACAAAGGAGAATACGAAGATATTGAAACTACTATAACATCTGGTTCATTGGTAAACGTTAAGATTGCTAAGAAAGTCGGTGGATTTAATGAGAAGTATCAAATTTATTGGGTTGATGGAGAATTCTGTTATAAATTACGGAAAAATAACTATCGAATTATAAGACTCAACAATCATGAACTGACACATAAGCTTGGGAATCCGACCAAAACGTTTTTAGGATTTGAAACCTCTAACTATTCCCCTATTGTATATTACTTTCTTATACGAAACATGATATGGGAGCATCGACAATATGGCTCTTCAGCTGTTAGTTATAAATGTATGCTATACACTTTATTCACTAACGTTAGAGGTATAATATTGGGAGAGAAACATAAGTTTCAAAAACTAAGGAAAATTACATTAGCTATTTATCACGGCTTATTATTCAGCTACCAATGAAACACGCTTATTTGATTATAGCACATAACGAGTTCGAAGTATTAAAGGAACTAATAAAAGCTATAGATTATATAGATAACGACATCTATATCCACTTTGATAAAAAAGTGGCTGATGTACCAGAACTGATAGCAGAACACAGTTCTCTTTTTGTTATCAAAAATAGAATAGATGTACGTTGGGGCAGTACATCACAGATAAAATGCGAATATCAGCTTTTTGAAATAGCGTATGCAGCAGAGACAGAATACTCATATTACCATCTTATATCGGGAGTACATTTCCCTTTAAGGCCACAATCAAAAATACACTCCTATTTTGATAGTCTTAATGGAAAATCGGTATTATCACCTCTTCAATGGGACATGACCGAAATAAAAAAGAAAATTGGTCGATATCATTTCTTTGTTTTTGGGCTAAATTCAAAACACCAAATTGCAAGAACTATTAACAACATACTTTGGAGAATCTGTCTAAAACTGCAAGGGAACATTTTTCTAAGAAAAACTAATTTTTTTGCGGGGAAATATTCCAATTGGGTCTCAATCAGTCATGATGATATGCCACTCATAATAAGAAATAAAAAAGATGTTCTAAAATCGTTTAAGTACACATTGTGTTCTGACGAATTATTCATACCATACATTTATAAAAAAGAACATATTTGTTTTCTTGAATATAATTTGATATATCAAGTTTTCAAAAAAGCTTCACCTATAATACTGGGCATTTCCGATTACCAGAAAATTATTGAATCAAAAGCCCTGTTTGCTAGAAAGTTCAATAAAACAAGTCTACCACTTTTAAAAACAATTTATGCCTCATGGAAAAGCGACCTATAATCTCGGTTATAGTACCCGTATATAACACTCAAAAATTTATCGACAGATGCCTAAAAAGCATTATACGTCAGACTTTCAAAAATTTTGAGATTATTATAATTAATGACGGTTCTACTGATAAAAGCCTAGATATATGCAAATCATATTCATTAAATGATGACAGGATTCGTATATTCACAAAAGAAAATGGTGGGCTTGCGTCTGCAAGGAATGCAGGTATAGACAAAGCCAGAGGTAAATACCTAAAATTTGTAGATTCCGATGACGAAATAACAGACGATTGCCTAGAGAAACATCTATGCAATGGACCTACAGATATTGTTGTTTCAGGATTTATCATGAAATGGAATAATAAAAGCACTAATATATGCCCTGAAAAACAGATTATAAATAATAAAGCTGATATTATAAAATTCACATCAGGATTGGATATTATTCTCCGAGGTTCCTCATGTAACAAATTATACAAGAGATCTATAGTGATTGAGAATAACATACTTTTCCCTAATAGCACTAATGACGTTTCAGAAGACCATATATTTAATTGGAGATATCTTACAAAATGTAACTCACTTATTTCGATTCCCGATGCATGCTATTATTATATAGAAAACCCTAATTCTCTTTCCCATTTTAAAGATGATAAAAAGCCGAATGTTAATAATCATCTCAGGTTTATGCAAGAGTTATTAAAGATAAAGCCAGAAATAGAGAAAATTGATGGTAATTTCTCCTTTTCTAACTACCATAACTATTTCATAGATATGGTTATAAGAAGGTTATACTTATCAAATCTTGTTTCTACCAATGAAAGGACAGAACATCTGAAAATTTTAAAAGACTTATTATCAAAATCAGGATATAATCCTGTTTCTGCTTCAAATGGAATTCTCAATAAAAGTATCTCTGCAGCAATACTAATTCCTTCTTTAAAATTATCTGATGCATTCATTAGCATTTTATTTAAGATAAGGAGGTGGCTATGAATACCACTAAACACGCATTCTTGATAATAGCACATGAAAAGCCGATGGTGCTGAAGAGACTTGTTAAGGCTCTTGACAATCCACTAAACAATATCTTTATCCATATAGATAAAAAATGTGATATTGAAAAATTTAATGTAGCTACGCAAAATAGTAAAGTCATTTATATAGATAACCGCATTGATGGAAGATGGGGCGACTATTCCCTAGTAGAAATAGAGATACAACTTATTGAAAAAGCCTTAGAGCATGGAACGTATGACTATCTTCATCTTATATCGGGAGTAGACTATCCTATTAAGTCCATACAAGAGATTCATGCTTTTTGCGCTGAACACAAAGGCAAAGAATTTATAGGCTTGGGCAAAAATGAAACAGACGAGGAAACAAAATGGCGCAGTCAGCATTATTTTCTTTTCTCAAAAGATTTTAAGAGCACAAACCTATTCAAACGAATAACGAGAAAGTTGTTTGTATGGATACAGACAATGGTAGGCTATAGCAGATATAAAGGCAAAGTGATAAAAGGCTCTCAATGGTGGAGTATTACTTCTAATTTTGCAGAATACATACTTCAACATAAGAGTGAAATACAAAAGTATTTCCATAACACATATTGTCCTGATGAACTATTTGCGCAAACGTTGTGTTGGAATTCTCAATTCCGAAACAACGTGTATAATATCGACAATGAATTTGAAAGTTGCAAAAGATACATTCCATGGCGTAACGGAGCTTTATTACCTCTTTCACATGAAGATTTCTTAGAAATGAAGAAATCAGAAAAATGGTTTGGCCGTAAGTTTTCAGAAAAAGACATCGACAAATGGATAGAAATTTCAAAGTATCAGTAATTGTCCCAGTCTACGGAGTAGAAAAATTTGTAGGGCGTTGCATAGATAGTTTAATGCGGCAAACACTTGACTGCATAGAATATATCATAGTAGACGACTGTACTCCAGACTCTTCAATGGATATAATCAAGTCTGTTGTTGAGTCATACCCAAACCGTAAAGATTGTGTAAAATACATAAAGCACAACATAAATCGCGGATTACCGTCTGCCCGTAACACAGGATTACAGGCAGCAACTGGCAAATATGTTTTCCATTGCGACAGTGACGACTTTGTAGAGCCAGACATGCTGGAACAACTATATAATAAAGCCGAAAAAGAGCAAGCAGACATCGTTTGGTGCGATTGGTATCTTACATTCCAAAAGAATGAGCGATATATGAAACAGCCTTCATTCAACACTTGGAAAGAAGCCCTTAAAGGTGTACTGACAGGAAAGATGAAATATAACGTTTGGAACAAGCTTGCCAAACGAGAATTATATATAAATAATGGTATCGTTTTCCCCGACGGACACGGTATGGGAGAAGACATGACGATGATTCGGCTTATGGCTTGCGCAAAAAAAGTAGCTTATGTGCCGAAAGCGTTCTATCATTACATAAAAATAAATGCCGGAGCATTTACTAACCAGTACTCCGACAAACAGAAGACAGATATGATACACAACACTTCTGAAACTTGTGAATTCATTGAAAAACGATTTCCAAATGAGCTTGAAGAAGAGTTGGCTTGTTTTAAATTAAACGTAAAGTATCCTTTCTTAATAGGAGCTGATAAAAAGAATTATGACTTATGGAGAAGTTACTTCCGTGAAACAGATGCCTTTATTGGCAGCAAACAAATGGGGTTACGAAGCAGATTACTACAAAAAGCCGCCTTGCATCACTTCGACATTTTTCTGAAACTACATTATTGGCTTATATATAAGGTAATTTACGGAATTTTATACAGATAATAATCAATGATAAAATCGATAGCTATATTTTTAAATATTGTACTAACAAGCATGTATTTCTTCCCTTTTCAATTCAAAGGTTTGGAAGGATTCAATACAAAGATGATGATAGCCTTAATGGGGCTTATAATTTGCATTTATGAGATTCCAAGAAAGCGAGATGGGCTTGTTAGCAATAATCTGTTTTTTCTTACAGTCTTTGCTTCTGTAGTGTCATTGTGTGGATTCATATCGGTGATTCTTAATGGAACCCCCGACTATGCTTATGCTACTTACGTCATGTCAATGTTAGTATGGATTGGAGGAGCTTATGCAGTTTGTCATTTTCTAAAGCAAGTGCATGAAAATGTTAACATCAGGCTATTATGTAATTACTTAGCGGCAATATGTGTTATACAATGCGCTATGGCTTTGTTAATAGATTACAACCAATGGGTGAAGCAATTAGTGGATTCGGTCATAGAACAAGGGCAGGATTTTTTAAGCAAGCCCACCGTACAACGTCTGTATGGCATAGGAGCTTGTCTTGATGTTGCCGGATCGCGTTTTTCCGCAGTGTTAGTGTTGCTTGGCGTTGTTATTTCCAAAGAATTCCGTGAAAAGACAAGTCATGTGCAAGTAATATTATATATAGCTGCATTCATGTTTATTTCTATCGTTGGAAACATGGTTGCAAGAACCACCTCAGTAGGAATGGTTATTGCTATAATCTATTGGATATATGATTCTGGAATATGGAAACTACATTTAAAAAATGACTATAGAGTCTTTTTCTCATGGATGACATTAGCTATTGCAGCTATAGCCTTTATTTTGGTGTTTCTATACAATGCCGACCCAAAAATGAAAAAGTTAATTCACTTCGGATTTGAAGGCTTTTTTTCTTTGTTCGAAAAAGGAACATGGGAAGTGTCATCGAACGACAAACTGATGACGATGTATGTTTTCCCAGATAATTTAAAGACTTGGATAATTGGTGACGGGTATTTCTCTAATCCGTATAATACAGATCCGTTTTATATAGGAACTAGAAGTGGAGGTTATTATATGGGTACAGACGTAGGCTATCTTCGTTTTATCTTTTATTTCGGATTAATAGGTCTGAGTGCGTTTATAGCCTTTTTCATGAAAACTTATAATCTCTGCGTAAAACGCTTTACTGAATACAAGCCGTTATTCTTCATGTTGTTGATTCTAAACTTTGCAATTTGGTTTAAAGTATCAACAGACATATTTCCAATATTCGCTTTGTTAATCATGTTGCCGCAAGAAGACAATATGCAGGAAGAAGGCGATAATAAAGAACTGTCACAGCAATTATTATGAGAATAGCTTATCTGATAGCCGGAACTTACAACTCCGGAGGCATGGAACGAGTATTGGCCAATAAAGCCAATTATTTGGTAGCACACGGTTATGAAGTTATTATCATAACTACCGACCAGCGTGGGCAAAAGCCATTCTTTTCTTTGGACGAACGCATCAAGTGCTATGATTTGGGAATTAACTATGAGGAGAATAACGGAAAATCGTTTTTCAATAAGGTTCTGCACTATCCATTCAAACAATGGAAACATAAGAAAAGGTTATCGGAGTTATTAAACAAGCTTCATGCAGATGTGGTGGTTTCAATGTTTTGCAATGACGCTTCTATACTTCCGCAAATAAAGGATGGAAGCAAGAAGGTTCTTGAGGTTCATTTCTCTCGATTCAAAAGATTGCAATATGGCAGAAAGGGACTCTGGAAATGGGCAGACAAATGGAGAAGCAACAATGACTTGAAAGTGGTTTCACGCTTCGACCGTTTTGTAGTCTTGACCAAAGAGGATAAAATGTACTGGGGAAACTTACACAATATACAGGTTATTCCTAATGCACGGACTTTCGCTTTTGAAAAGCCTGCCGAATTAACCAACAAAACGGTAATGGCTGTTGGCAGATATGACTTTCAAAAAGGATTTGAACGATTAATCGCTGCATGGGCAAAGGTTTGTAGTAAGGTGAACGACTGGAAACTGGAAATTATAGGAGACGGTGCTCTGCGCGAGAAGATGCTGCAACAAATAGAAGAAAATGGACTGAACGACAGAGTGGTCTTAAAAAAGCTACCGGCTGCACAGATGAAAGATGCTTATATGAATACTTCTATATTCGCTCTTTCTTCTAGGTTTGAAGGATTGCCAATGGTATTGCTTGAAGCACAGGCGGCTGGTGTTCCCATTGTTTCTTTTACTTGCAAGTGTGGACCGAAAGACTTGATAGAAGACGGTATAAACGGTTTCCTAGTTGAAGAGGGAGATATCGATGGGTTGGCAAAAGGGCTTATCCACTTAATAGAAGATGAAGAGTTAAGAAAGAAGATGGGAAAAGCCGCATACCAAAACTCAGAGCTGTATACCGAAAATGCTATCATGAAGCATTGGATAGATTTATTTCAAAACTTATAAAATAACATGCGTACTATTGTTGTATCGGCAGTAAACATACGTAAGGGAGGCACTTTAACTATTCTGAAGAATTGCTTGGAGTATTTGTCAGACTTTGCACAAAGAGAAGACTACAGAATTGTAGCATTGGTGCATCGGAAGGACTTGGCATATTACCCTGGGATAGAATATATAGAAATGCCTGATACCATAAAAAGCTGGGGAAGAAGATTGTGGTGCGAATACATAACTATGTACAAGATTTCAAAGTCTCTTTCGCCTGTTTATTTATGGTTTTCTCTGCACGACACAACTCCCAGAGTAATAGCTGAGAGGCAAGCGGTTTATTGCCAGACTTCATTTCCGTTTCTGAATTGGAAATTGAAAGACTTGGCTTTTGATTATAAAATAGTACTCTTTGCCTTGCTTACACGTTTTGCATATCGCATTAATATAAAGAGGAACAAATTCCTTATAGTACAAGCCGAATGGCTAAGAAAAGGATTCTCAGATATGTTTGGACTACCTGAAAGTAAATTCATAGTAGCGCCTCCCAAAATGCAAAACGTGAATGCAAAACAGGGAAAAGATAAAAGATATAATAACAACAAACTTCATACGTTTTTGTTCGCTGCAACTCCAGACTGCCATAAGAATTTTGAATTAATTTGCTTGGCGGCACAACAGTTGGAAAAGGAGCTTGGCGAAAACAAATTCAAAGTTACATTAACCATTAACGGAACTGAAAACAAATACGCCCGATGGCTCTATAAGAAATGGGGGGATGTGAAATCGTTAGATTTTGCCGGTTTCATGAGCAAAGAGAATTTATACTCTACTTATGAAAACACCGATTGCCTTTTATTTCCATCAAGAATAGAGACGTGGGGACTACCTATCAGTGAGTTTGCCCAATTAGGAAAACCGATGTTACTTGCCGATTTGCCTTATGCTCATGAAACAGCGGCAGGAAGCAAAAACGTAGCTTTCTTTAATGTTAATAAACCCGATGAATTGAAAGAACAGATGAAACGATTAATTTTGAATGACAGGACATTCTTATCGAAGGTACCCGAACGAAATATTGCGGAGCCTGTTTCTTATTCATGGAAAGAATTGATAGACCATCTAATAAAGAAAAACCAATAAAATTAGATAGAAGATTACTTATTTCAGATATTACTACAATATAACAAATACATAGATTACTAAAACTGAGATTACTAACACATATTACTAATTACTAACTAATTTTACTTTACACATGAAAATTCTCCAACTCGGAAAATTCTATCCCATCTTGGGTGGTGTAGAAAAAGTAATGTACGACCTTATGATAGGTCTTTCCGAGCGTGGCGTGGACTGTGACATGATGTGTGCCTTGAATAAAGGTAGCTCTGAAGTTACTTCCATAAACGGGCATGCCCGGTTAATTGGTTGCCACACTTGGATGAAAATTGCTGCAACAATGATTTCGCCTGCTATGCTCTTCTCTTTAAGGAGAAGATGTAGGGAATATGATGTAGTTCATGTACACCATCCCGACCCGATGGCGTGCCTTGCTTTGTTCCTTTCCGGATACAAGGGTAAGGTAGTGCTACACTGGCATAGCGACATCGAAAAGCAGAAATTTTTGTTGAAACTGTACCGTCCCCTGCAGGGATGGCTCATTAAACGCGCTGATCTGATAGTAGGTACAAGCCCAGTTTATACGGCTGAATCGCCTTGTCTTGCACACGTACAAGATAAGATTACATGCTTACCTATCGGTGTAGAACCTATCGTTCCAGACCCTGAAAGGGTGGAAGCACTGAAAAAGGCATATCCAGGAAAGAAAATCGTTTTCTCACTGGGTCGCCTGGTTCCGTACAAGGGATATAGGTGGCTCATCGAGGCTGCACGATATCTTAGCGACGATTATGTGGTGCTGATAGGTGGCTCGGGACCGCTTAAAGAGGAACTTATAGCGGCTATCAAGTCTTTTGGCGTAGAGAACAAAGTGAAGCTTTTAGGCAGAGTGCCCGATGAAGATCTGGCTGCTTATTACGGAGCTTGTTCGCTATTCTGCTTAAGCAGCGTACAGAAGACTGAGGCTTTCGGCATTGTACAGATAGAGGCAATGTCATGTGGAAAGCCTGTAGTTGCTACCCGTATTCCTCACTCGGGCGTATCGTGGGTTAACGAGCATGAGGTATCAGGACTTAACGTAGAGCCTATGGACGCTAAAGCATTAGCCGATGCTATCATGGCTATTATGAACGACGAGCAAACTTATAACAGGTTTGCCGAAGGCGCAAAAAAGCGCTATCAAGAGATGTTTAAAAAAGAGATTACTATTAATAATGTATTTGGTATTTATAATAAACTATGGAAGAAGTTAGATTTTTCACAAAGGGATCTATAGATTCATCAACTGTGAACGCAGAGAATAAAAGTATAATGACTTTGGCTGCATTTGGCGTCAAAAGATTACTCGACTTAGTAGCGTCTTTTATTGGAATGGTAGTTTTCTCTCCGGCATTCCTAATAATTTATATCGCTATTAAACATGAAGACGGAGGAAGTGCAATATTCAAACAAGAGCGTGTAGGATATCGCGAAAAGATATTCACGCTTTACAAGTTCCGCTCTATGGCTACTACATCGGAGGCGGATGGCAAGCCGCAGTTATGTAAAGGGGCAGACGATGCGCGTCTTACACGCATTGGTCGTTTCTTGCGCGAACATCATTTAGATGAGTTGCCGCAACTATGGAACGTGTTTAAGGGTGATATGAGTTTTGTAGGTCCTCGCCCGGAACGCAAGTATTTCGTTGATAAGATTATGGCTATAAATCCCGATTATGAATTACTGTATCAGTTGCGCCCGGGACTGTTCTCTGAAGCTACTCTTTACAACGGATATACAGATACAATGGAGAAGATGCTGAAGAGATTACACATGGATTTGAATTATTTTTATAATCGTTCATTGTGGCTCGACACAAAAATTATCTTTTTAACCATATTCTCTATTTTGTCGGGAAAGAAATTCTGATTACTTTTACGATGCTTTATGGCATCTATAAGAAAAGAGATGAAAAGAAGAGATAACATTACACCAAAGTCGAGTTTGAAACTCAGAAAGATAGGCAGCAAATACATGATTGTTGAAGCCTCTGGCAGCTGTGTGAACTTGACGAATGTATATAGCATGAACGAAACAGCAGCACTTCTATGGGAAACGCTTTGCAAAGATGGCGAGCATTCTACCGAAGAGTTGGCTGAGGTTTTGTGTAAAGCATACGAGGTGGATTATGAACGTGCTTTGCACGATGTGGAACACCAGCTTAATGAATGGGAAACCATGGGGCTGATTGGCTGAATGTATATATATTGAATGATTTTAACTACGGAACATAGGGCGCTATTCTGTCTGCTACGTGCCGGATTATGGGAGAGGGGAATAGATGATTTCTCGCCTTTTCCGCTTACGGAGGCCGAATGGAAAAACGTGCACCGGATGGCGGTTCGCCAAACGGTGACGGGCATTGTGTTTCGCGGATTAGATTATTTGCCCGAAGATTTACTGCCCAACGATATGTTGATGATGCGCTGGGTGGCATCGGTAGATAGTATAGAGCAAAGAAACCAGAAGATGAATGCGGTGCTGGGTAGTCTGCAGCAAGCAATGGCACAGAACGACTTGCATCCGGTATTACTGAAAGGTCAGGGCGTAGCCGCGTTTTATGAATTTCCGTTATTGCGCGAATGCGGGGATATCGATCTTTATTTTTCTTCGGAAAAAGAGGAGCGGAAGGCTGCAGAGTTGATGCGTCAAACCGGACATCTGGTGGAGAAGCATGCGGATGGCAGCAACAATTATAGTTGCGCGGGGATAGAGATAGAGCATCACACCCAACTGTTCGACTTGTATAATCCGCTGCTGAAAGGGTTTCTTTCAAAGTTGATTAAGAAGCACGGATTCTCTAATCGACAGATAGGTGAGAACTTATCGGTTTCTGTACCGTCGCCTTTGCTAAACTTATTAGCGCTTAACTCTCATCTGCTAAAGCATATGATGGGGCATGGCATAGGGCTACGGCAGTTCTGTGATATGGCAAGGGCTTATTATTCTTTGTATGGCAGTTATTCTGCCGAGGAATTAGAAGCTGTTTACAAGCGTACGGGATTACTAAAATGGAGTAAACAACTCCATACTTTCCTGACTGAATTTCTTGGGCTGAACAACAAAGTGCTTCCGTTTACTAATACTGATAACGAAACATCGCCTGCGCTACTGCATATAGTTCTAGAAGGAGGAAACTTCGGACAATATGGTGATACTAAGGGCGAGGCTTCGCAAACTAAATGGAAACGGAAGATGCGTACATTTTTCTCTTTCTGGAAACGACGCGATTTTTCGAATACTTACGCCCGCAAGGAGGCGTTTTGGATTTCGGTTAAACTAATTATAGGGAACCTTAAATGAGAAACGAATATTATTTCAGAGTGGCGGGATTGTTGTTTTCGGTTGCCCTTCCTGATGGTTGGGACGTGGAAACAATATTACCTTCTTTCCATCCGTTCCGTTGCAAGACGTGCTCGGAGGGGGAAACGATTTTCCGTGTACTTGCTACCACGCAATCTTTTGCTGACGATGGCAAACGCACGGAATTGCTCGAAGATTCACCTAATGATATTGGTAGAACACGTTTGTTTCGTAGCACTGATGGCTACTGTGTAGAGATTAATAATGATACTACGCAGAATGGCTTAGTGCATACTATGATTACAGACCCTCATTTTGAGAGTGCCACGGCTTATATCCGCCCGGAAGATTCGTCTATGGGAGCGGTGCTTTCGTCTATGGTCAGGTTTCTCTTTGCACAAGCTGTACTTGAACACGATGGTGTGTTTATTCATGCTTCGTGCGTAAGCATGGAAGGAAAGAGTTATTTGTTCCTTGGAAAGAGTGGTACAGGAAAAAGCACCCACGCACGACAGTGGTTGCAGGCTTTTCCCGACTGCCGATTGCTGAACGATGATAATCCGGCATTAAGGATAGAAGACGGAAAAGTGATGGTTTACGGTACGCCATGGAGCGGCAAGACTTCTTGTTATAAGAACGAAGGCTATCCGGTGGCAGGCATAGCAAGGTTGAGACAGGCTAAGACTAACAGCTTCTCTCCGCTCGAAGGTCCGGAGATTTTTGCCGCACTTCTACCCTCTTGCTCTGCCATCCGACAGGATGCTGGCTTACTGGAGGCTTTGTACTGCACATTAATACAGATAGCAGAACAAGTTACTGTAGGATGTATGGAGTGCTTGCCAAACATTGACGCTGCAAGGGTTTGCTATAATAGCCTATATGCGCGGGGCTGAATATCGCGAATATCATAATTGATAAATCAAGAACTAACAATTATAAGACAGATGAAAAGAAACCTCTATTTTTTAGTCGCACTGGCAGTGACTCTTTTGGTCTCTTCCTGTAGCTCTTCGAAGAAATTCGTTTATTTACAGGATATGGAGATGGGACATGGATACCCATACGATACCAAGTATGAAGCCGTAGTACATGTCAACGACCGCTTGGACATCACCGTAAGCAGCAAAAGTCCAGAACTGGCCATCCCGTTCAATGCTAACGCCGGGTCTTTCCAGGTGGGTACTAACGGAGCGGTAACCGAAGCTGCTGTAGCAAAGAAAGGATACCGTGTAGACGTGGAAGGAAACATAGATTTTCCTATTCTCGGAAAGTTGCATGTAGAAGGCCTGAAAGTAAGCGAGGTAACTTCCATGATACGTAACCGAATCATAGAAGGACAGTATATCAAAGACCCGTTGGTGTCGCTTGAATTCCTCAATTTTAAGTACACTGTGCTGGGGGCGGTGAACAATACTGGTACTTTCATGGTAGATGGTGATAGAATTACTTTGCTAGAAGCTATAGCCAAGGCGGGCGATGTTTCTTCAAGAGGACGAGTAAACAGAGTGGCGGTTATCCGTGAGGTTGGTGGAGAACGAGTTATGTATCAGCACGACTTGCGCAGCAAGTATCTGTTTGATTCTCCTTGCTTCTACCTGCAGCAGAACGATATCGTTTACGTAGAACCTAAATATCGCAAACAAGATAGTGAAGACAAGAGTTGGAAATATATCTCTGGCTTCCTTTCACTTATCACTGCTATTTGTTCTATCCTTTGGGTTACAAAGTAAAACACATATTAAGCTATGCAAAACAATAATTTATCTGGCAAAAACGAACAGAGCATCAACTTGGTGGACTTATTCGTCTATCTGTTGTCTAAATGGAAGTGGTTTGTGCTTTCAATTCTGTTTTTCGGAGGACTGGCGTGGTATTATTATGCACAATCGCCGTTGGTTTTCTTCCGTTCGGTTACAGTCATAATCAAGGATCCGTCTAACAAGACTTCTACAGCGGGACTGGACCGTTACGATAACTATATAAATAAGGTGAACGTAGCGAACGAAATTCTTCAGTTCCGTTCTAAACGACTGATGCGCGAAGTAGTGCAGAGGCTGCATGCCGATGTAGACTACAGGGTTGAAAAGGGCTTGCGCATGAATGAGCTTTATAACCTTTCGCCGGTGCAGGTTTCTTTTTTCAATGTGTTGCCTGAACGATATTTCTCGTTCGTGGTGACTCCAAAGGATGAAACTAGCGTAGAGCTTTCGGAAATTGAAGGAATACCGGGCGCGCAAGAGACTTATAAAGTACAGCTGAACGATACCTTATCTATAGGAGGCGAAAAGATATTGGTTACAAGCACCGATCATTGGAGCAAGTCATGGGTAGGCCGTGACATCCATGTAAGCAAGATTCCACTGAACGCTGCGGCTGGTCGTTTCTTGGGTAGCATGGGTATCCGTCAAGAGGAGGATGAATCGTCTATCCTTGTTCTTTCATTGAAAGACGACTCTCCACTGCGTGCCGAGGATGTGCTAAACACTCTTGTAAACGTATATAATGAGGAGGCGGTGAACGATAAGAACTTGGTGGCAGTAAATACTTCTAAGTTCATCAACGAGCGATTGATTATCATCCAACGAGAACTTGGTGGTGTAGAAACCGAACTCGAATCGTTTAAGCAGAGTAATCAGCTTATGGATATCGGCTCGCTGGCTGGACAATACATGGGAGAGGCGCAGACTTACAGTGCCGACGCTATGGAGCAGGAAACTCAACTGAAGCTGGCACAGTTCATCAAGGAGTATCTTACAGACCCTACAAAGAGTCGCGACCTTATTCCTTCAGGCACGGGTATCAGCGACGCTTCTGTAGAGGGACAGATTAATCAGTACAACTCTTTGAAACTGAAGCGCGACAAACTGATTGCCGACAGTAGCGAGAATAACCCTGTGGTGAAGGAACTGGATAATTCTATCCATGCCTTGAAGCAATCTATCATACGTGCGGTAGACAATATGATAGTTAGTATCAACATGAAGCGCAGCGATGCCCGCAGCCGTCAGGAGCAGGCGCAGAAGCGATTCACTACAGTGCCTACCAAAGAACGACAGATGCTTTCTATAGAGCGACAGCAGAAAATCAAGGAGTCGCTTTATATGTTCTTGCTTAATCGTCGTGAAGAGAATGCGCTCTCGCAGGCTATGGTAGATAACAATGCACGTACTATAGATAGCGTAGACGGACCTACAGGACCTATCTCGCCAGTACGTAAGCGTATCTTGTTGCTGGGTATTCTTGTTGGTTTGGCAGTGCCTTGCGCGGTATTCCTTATGATATTATTCTTAGATACAAGGGTACGTAGCCGCAAAGACTTGAAGGGTGTAGTTAGCATTCCTTTCCTTGGAGAGGTTCCGCAAGACAAGGATGCATCGAAAGCTGGCGTTGCCGTAGATAAAGAGAACGGCATGCTTTCTGAGAGTTTCCGTATTCTGCGTACTAACATGGCTTTCATGGCTAAGAAAGATAAGCCTATGCAGGTTATTACCTTTACTTCGTTTTCTGAAGGTGCAGGAAAGACATTCATTTCGCGTAATTTGGCAATGAGCCTTGCCATTACCAATAAGCGCGTGATACTGGTAGACCTTGATATACGTAAGGGTACACTGAGCCGCCACTACCACAAGCATCCGGCGGGTGTTACTAATTATCTGGCGGATGAAAATATCCGTCTTGACGATATCATTCATTCTGATGATAAATTCGAGAACTTGGATATTATTTCATCGGGTACTATAGCGCCAAATCCGGCTGAGTTGCTTATGGACGAACGCTTGGATACTATGATGGCAGAGCTGCGCAAGCGTTATGATTATATCATTGTTGATAATGTTCCGGTTGGCATCGTAGCGGATGCTACTATCAGTAACCGTATCAGCGATCTTACCATCTTTGTAGTACGCGCCGGCAAACTAGACCGCCGTCAGTTGCCCGACTTGGAGGAACTCTACCGCGACAATAAACTGAATAACATGTCGCTTATCTTAAATGGCGTAGACCCACACCGCCGAGGCTATGGATACGGCTACGGTTACGGTTATACCCCAGTTCGGGATAAGATTTTGTTCATAAAAAGTT
>ULVX01034187.1_pt1 | contig 35550 bp, 25 predicted proteins | sample 1959811 | NCBI WGS metagenome assembly ULVX01 (sample SAMEA4835797, study PRJEB28245) | human gut metagenome | biome: gut microbiome; material: fecal sample | place: Denmark | collected 2008
CACAATGGCGCGCGGCTTGTCTTCATCACGCACGGAAATAAAGACGGTGCCCGCAGGCGGCAAGATCGATCCGGAACCCAACTGGCTCTTAAAGAGCGCTTCACCGAAAGTCTTGCCCACGCCCATCACTTCACCCGTGGAGCGCATTTCCGGCCCCAAGACCGGATCCACCCCCAGGAACTTGGCAAACGGGAACACCGCTTCCTTCACGCAGATGCGAGACGGCGTCACTTCCACCTTGGCCCCCTGTTCGGCAAAGGTCTTGCCCACCATGCAGCGCGCTGCAATCTTCGCGAGCGGTTCGCCCGTGGCTTTCGACACAAAGGGCACCGTACGCGAAGCACGCGGATTGACTTCGAGCACGTACACAAGCGGGTTTTCCGTCACGGCCCCCTTGATGGCAAACTGCACGTTCATCAGGCCCACAACGCCCAGGGCCTTGGCCATCAGCGTCGTTTCGCGGCGCACTTCGTCGAGAATATCCTTACGCAGACTGTAAGGCGGCAGCGAACAGGCCGAGTCACCCGAATGCACACCCGCAGCTTCCACGTGCTGCATCAGGCCGCCGATACGCACTTCATTGCCGTCGCACACGGCGTCAACGTCCATTTCCACGGCATCGTCGAGGAAGTGATCGAGCAGCACGGGGCTGTCTTCACTCACCACGATGGCTTCGTGCATGTAGCGCGTCAATTCCTTGGCATTGTGCACAATGTCCATCGCGCGGCCGCCGAGCACATAACTCGGACGCACCACGATCGGATAGCCGATACGTTCGGCCGCTTCCAGAGCCGCTTCCTGCGTATGGCAGGTGGCGTTGGGCGGCTGACGCAAACCGAGTTCGTTGATGAGCTTCTGGAAGCGCTCGCGGTCCTCGGCGCAATCAATGGCGTCGGTACTCGTGCCGACGATCCTCACGCCTTCGGCTTCAAGCGCACGGCAAATCTTCAGGGGCGTCTGGCCGCCGTACTGCACAATCACGCCTTCTGGCTTTTCGATGCGGCAAATTTCGAGCACGTCTTCGAGCGTCACTGGTTCGAAATACAGACGATCGGACGTGTCGTAGTCGGTCGAAACCGTCTCGGGGTTGCAATTGACCATGATCGTTTCGTAGCCGTCTTCGCGCAGGGCCATGGCGGCATGCACGCAACAGTAGTCAAACTCGATGCCCTGCCCGATGCGATTGGGACCGCCGCCCAAAACCATGATCTTCCTGCGATCGGTCGGCATGGCCTCGCACTCGTCCTGATAGGTCGAATACATGTAGGCCGTACGGGTTTCGAATTCAGCCGCGCACGTATCGACGCGCTTGTAGACCGGATGCACATCCAGTGCGTGACGACGACGGCGGACATCGGCTTCCTTTACGCCGAGAACGCTCGCCAATCGCTTGTCCGAAAAGCCCTTCTTCTTGAGAAAGAGCATTTCTTCCTTGGTGATGTCTTCCAACTTGACCTGTGCCACGCGCTTTTCAATATCAATGAGTTCCTTGATCTGCACAAGGAACCACCTGTCGATGTCGGTCATCTGATGCACTTCATCGAGCGTCATGCCGATGCGGAAAGCGTCTGCCACATAGAAGATGCGCTCGGGACCGGCTTCGCTGATTTCGTGAACGATTTCTTCACGATCGTTCGAAATCGGCGTAAAGCCGTCCTTGCCGGTTTCCAAACCGCGCAGGGCTTTCTGGATGGATTCCTGGAAGGTCGAGCCGATGGCCATCACTTCGCCCACGGACTTCATCTGCGTCGTCAGTCGATCGTTGGCCTGCGGGAATTTCTCGAAGGCAAAACGCGGCACCTTGGTGACCACGTAGTCAATGGTGGGCTCAAACGACGCGGGGGTTGCGCCGCCCGTGATGTCGTTTTTGAGCTCGTCAAGCGTATAGCCCACGGCAAGCTTGGCGGCGATCTTGGCAATCGGGAACCCCGTTGCCTTCGAGGCTAGTGCCGAGGAGCGCGACACGCGCGGATTCATTTCGATGACGATCAGACGGCCGTTTTTCGGATTCACCGCAAACTGCACATTGGAGCCGCCCGTATCCACGCCGATTTCGCGCAACACGGCAATGGAAGCGTCGCGCAACAGCTGGTATTCGCGATCCGTGAGCGTCTGAGCCGGCGCCACCGTGATCGAATCGCCCGTGTGAATCCCCATCGGGTCAAGGTTTTCGATCGAGCAGATGATGATGCAATTGTCGGCCTTGTCGCGCACGACTTCCATCTCGTACTCTTTCCAGCCCAAGAGAGACTCTTCAATGAGCAGCTCATGGGTGGGCGAAAGCGCCAGACCTCGCTCGCAGATTTCCACGAATTCCTGCATGTTGTAGGCAATGCCGCCGCCTGAGCCGCCCAGCGTAAAGGACGGACGAATCACGGCAGGGAACCCAACGCGCTGCTGCACTTCCAGAGCTTCGGCCATGGAATAGGCAATGCCGGAACGAGCCGACTCCAGACCGATCTTTTCCATAGCTTCCTTAAAGCGCTGGCGGTCTTCAGCCTTGTCGATCACGTCGGGCTTGGCACCGATCAGCTCCACGCCGTATTTTTCAAGGATGCCTTCGCGGTTCAAGTCCATGGCAAGGTTCAAAGCCGTCTGACCGCCCATGGTCGGCAAAATGGCGTCCGGCTTTTCCTTGGCAATGATGCGCTCGAGCACTTTCCAGTTCAGAGGCTCGATATAGGTCGCATCGGCCATCACCGGATCGGTCATGATGGTGGCCGGGTTGGAATTGACGAGAACCACGCGGTAGCCCTCTTCCTTGAGAGCCTTGCAAGCCTGTGCCCCCGAGTAGTCGAACTCGCAGGCCTGCCCGATGATGATCGGACCGGCCCCGAGAATCATGATGGTTTTGATGTCTGTACGTTTAGGCATGTTTTACGCGCCTTCGTTGTAGTTCTGAGCGTCGAGCTCACGCTCGATGAGTTCGATCAGAATATGAATCACTTTGATGTGCAGTTCCTGAACGCGGTCGGCCCATCGGCCCGCAGGCGTCACCACGGCAATGTCGGCCAATTCCGTGATCGGAGAGCCGGACTTGCCGGTCAGAGCCACCACGGTCACGCCCTTGGCTTTGGCGGCCTTGGCTGCCGCCACAATGTTTTTGCTCGTCCCCGAGGTGGTAATGGCAATCAGAACGTCCTTGTCGGTACCCATCGCTTCGATCCAGCGCGAGAACACGTGCTCGTAACCGTAGTCGTTGCCGACGCAGGCCATGTGAGAGACGTCGGAAACGGCCGCCGCCCGATAGGGTTTGCGGTCTTGACGGTAACGCCCCGTCATTTCTTCGGCAAAGTGCATGGCGTCGCACAAGCTGCCGCCGTTGCCGCAGGAGTAAACAGCGCCTCCCTGACGCTGGCTTTGGGCAATGACATGCGCGGCCTGAGCGATGGTCTCAAGCATGGCTTCGTTTTCAATCAGGGCGGCAAGCGCGTTTTGCGCGTCCGTCAGAGCGGCCTTGACGTGATCAACTGCGTTCATGTTGCTGCTTCGTTTCTTTATAGCGTCTGCTTCTTTATGCGCGAGCGCTTTTCATCAATTCAACAAACTTGTCAAAAAGCGTCTCGATGTCGTGCGGACCGGGAGAAGCTTCCGGGTGTCCCTGAAAACTCATGGCAGGAGCGTCGATAAAGCGCATCCCCTGCAGCGAACCGTCGAAAAGACTCACGTGCGTGACTTCGACGTTCTCAGGCAATGTGTCCGCATCCACCGCAAAGCCGTGGTTCTGGCTTGTGATGTGCACGCGACCGCTGTGCTTGTCGAGCACCGGATGATTGGCGCCGTGATGACCAAACTTCATCTTGAGATTTTTGCCGCCGGCTGCCAATCCCATGATCTGATGACCCAGGCAGATGCCGAAAAGCGGAATGCGGCGCTTCAGGCACTCGCGGGCCGCTTCAATGGCGTACGTGCAGGGTTCTGGGTCGCCCGGGCCGTTTGAAAGGAAGACGCCGTCGGGATTCATGGCAAGCACATCTTGCACGGGCGTACGAGCCGGCACAACGGTGAGCTCAATACCGCGATCAACCATCAGGCGCAGAATGTTGCGCTTGACGCCGAAGTCGTATGCGACAACCTTGTAGGTCGGGTTCTGAAGTTTCTTGAATCCGGGCGTTCCGTCGTTGGCGGTAAGCGTCCAGGTGCCTTCCTTGAATTCATAGGGTGCCTTGCAGGTCACTTCGGACGCAAGGTCACGACCGACCATGGAGCCCCACTGCGCTGCAGCTCGGCCGGCCGCTTGGATTTCTTCAGGCGTAAGCGTGCCGTTAGCGGCCACCACAATCGTGCCGGCTTGCGCGCCCTTGGTTCGCAGAATACGAGTGAGCTTACGGGTATCGATATCGCAAAGACCGACAACACCTGCCTGATGCAGGTAATCCGAAAGGCTCTGTTCCGAGCGGAAGTTGCTCACCACCGGACTTTCGCTGCGAATGATCAGACCTGCGGCACAAACGGCACCGCTTTCCTCATCCTGCGCATTGACGCCGACATTGCCGATGTGCGGGTACGTCAGTGTCACAATCTGTCCCGTATAGCTCGGGTCGGTCACAATTTCCTGATAGCCTGTCATGGCCGTATTGAATACCACTTCGGCCGTCACGCTTCCCGACGCACCGAATCCGCGACCGAGAAAGACTTCGCCGTCGGCAAGCACGAGGGCTGCTTGCGGACGCGTATCTGTGATAATCAGACTCAAGGTTCCTCCCTATCTTTGTTCTTGAACTGACTCGATTGGTTTGAGCTTTGTTCGGAAAATTCACAGGCTCTTGCGAGCAGATCGTGGATTTCCCTCGACAAAACATTTTGCCTGAGAATCAGAGCTCTCCGAGCTCAGGCTAAAATTGATCCATTATACCTTGGAGGCTGGGCCGTATCGGACGAAATCCTCCTGCAAAATCATCGGCTCAGACGCGTCGGCTCGCCGGTTTTGCGTCTTATCAGTCGGTGGCGTTTTCGTCTCCGCGCTCAACCGAATTCCGACTTTTTTCAAAAAAAGAGCACAACGATGCAGCAAGCAAGTGAACTCGAACAATTGAAATCCATGACGGTCGTGGTTGCCGATACGGGCGACATTGATGCCATCGCGCAGCTCAAACCCACCGAAGCCACCACCAATCCGTCCTTGATTCTGAAGGCGGCTACGGGCGGCAAGTACGGCCACATTCTTGAAGCCGCCCGCAGTGTCAATGAGACGGCTCAAGAGAGAATTGATCGTGTACTCACTGGGTTTGGCGCAGCCATTCTCGAACACATTCTCGAACACATTCCCGGACGCGTTTCGACCGAAGTCGACGCACGCCTGAGTTTTGACACCAACGCAACGATTGCCAAAGCGCGTCGCATCATCGGACTTTACGAAGCCATGGGCATTTCCCGAGAACGCATTCTCATCAAGATCGCGGCAACCTGGCAGGGCTGCGAAGCGGCCCGTGTGCTTGAAGCCGAAGGCATTCATTGCAACATGACGCTTATTTTCTGCACGGCGCAGGCCGAAGCAGCCGCACAAGCTCATGCCACGCTGATCAGCCCCTTCGTCGGCCGCATTTATGACTGGTTCAAAGCCTCCGAGGGCGCGTGCTGGGACGAAGCGGCCAACAGCGGCCTCAAAGATCCGGGCGTTCAATCCGTCACCGCCATCTATAAGCGCCTCAAGGCGGCCGGAAGCAAAACGCAAATCATGGGAGCTTCCTTTCGCAACAAAGGAGAAATTCTTGCGCTGGCCGGCTGCGATCTGCTCACGATCTCGCCCAAGCTGCTCACCGAACTCGACTCATCCTTCGCGGTTGTGCAGCCTTCTCTCACGACCGAGGGGCTTGAAGCCACCGCTCCGATCTCAATTTCGGAACCGGACTTTCTGCTTGCGCTCACCATGAGCGCCGTCGCAAGCGAAAAACTGGCCGCCGGCATCCGCAGTTTTGCCGTCGACACCGAAAAACTTCAGGCACACCTTGTCTGACGTGACCGATCGCTCTTTAGACGGAGCCCCCGCTGCGCCGAGACGAACCGTGCTCATCGTGGAGCCCGAGTCGTATCGGCGCCAGCGGCATGTGCTGGAACTCTCCCGCGACAAGACCTTGGATGTTGTCTGTGCCGTCGCCGGCAAACGTGAGGCTCTGTCGTATCTGGCCCAACGCCCCGTCGACTTCATCGTCACCAACAGCATGCTGCCCGACGGCAGTCCCGCCGACATTATCCGCGCTGCGCACAAACGCAACCCGGATTGTCTGGTGCTTGCCGCCTCGGGGTGCGACGACGCCAACATTGTGATGCACACGATCACAAGCGGCGCCAACGGCTACGTTCTTTTTTCCGACACGACGGCCAATCTGTGCTCTTGCCTGCGTGTTTTGCAAGCGGGAGGCTCTCCGGTCAGTCCGCTTGTGGCCCGCACGGTTTTGCGCTCGCTGCAAAGTCGGGAAAATCAGCGGCATCGTATGCCCGAAGAACATCCCCTCTCGGCTCGCGAACTCGACATCCTGAGGCTGCTTGCCAAAGGCATTTCTTTTTCCCAGATCGGCCACATTCTGGCTCTGTCGAAATCCACGGTGAGTACGCATGCCAAAAACATCTATCGAAAGCTCGATGCCCACTCCCGCAGCCAGGCCGTCTACCGCGCTCAGCAGATGAAACTTCTCTGAGACTCGCTAAAATGATCGAACCCCGCGAGATGCCGGCCGATGACTGAGCCGTTGGTTCGCGCGTTATTCCGGCCCCTCTCGTTTCAGAACACTCCTTTAGGGATTCACGACAACAATGTCCCAATCCGAAGACATCAAAGCGGCCGCCCGCCGCGCTCTGGCCCCCATCGCCGAAGACATGCTTGAGGTCGAACGCATCATCATGCGCGAAGTCTCCAGCGCCGTTTCCCGCGTCGACGAAGTGGGGCACTACATCACCGCCGCCGGCGGCAAACGCATGCGCCCGGCGCTGCTCATCCTGATGGCCCGCGCCATGGGAGCCGACCCCGCCAAAGCCGCCTATCTCGGCGCCGTCATTGAAATTCTTCACACGGCCACGCTCATGCACGACGATGTCGTCGACGAGGGAAAAATGCGACGCGGCCGTGAAACGGCCAATGCTCGTTGGGGCAACGGCACGGCCGTCCTTGTGGGCGACTTTTTCTATACCCGCTCTTTTCAAATGATGGTGCGCGCGGGCAACCTGAAAGTCATGCAAGCGCTCGCCGACGCCGCCAACCGTCTGAGCGAAGGCGAAGTGCTGCAGATGAACAACGCGCACAACCCCGACATCTCCGAAGCGGATTACTTCGGCGTGATTGAGCGCAAAACGGCTTGTCTTTTCAAAGCAGCCGCTCACATGGCCGCCGCCATTGCCGAAGCTTCTCCGGAGATGGAAGAAGCGTGTGCCGCCTACGCGTTGCATCTGGGCAATGCCTTCCAGATTGCCGACGACATTCTCGACTACAAGGGAGAAGCCGCGACCATCGGCAAGAATTTAGGTGCCGACCTGCGCGAAGGCAAAGTGACGCTGCCCTTGCTTTACGCCATGCAGATGACAACGCCTGAGAATCGTGAACGCATCCGTGAAGCGGTTCGCAACGGAGACGGCGACTTCGAGGAAATCTCTCGGATTGTCATGCAAAGCGGCGCCTTGCCAAAGTGCCTGGAGCGTGCCCAACAGGAAGTTGAAATGGGAAAACAAAAATTATCTGCACTTCCCTCTGGACATTTCACAGATTCTCTGCTACAGTTCCTCGCCTTGACAGTTCAGCGTAACAAATAACGCGCCGACAGTCGGGAAACTCGGGGTGTAGCTCAGCCTGGTAGAGTACTACGTTCGGGACGTAGGAGTCGGAGGTTCGAATCCTCTCACCCCGACCAGATTTCAAAAAGGAGATTTCGCAAGAAATCTCCTTTTTTCATTTTGGCCCGCAAAAAGAAGCCTCCCTTACCGCGTCAGCTGGAAGCTACACTGTTGCGGCGGGAGGCCTGCGGATTCTACTGAAGTTGCGCTGTTCGCGCGGCGTGCATCAATAGTTTTCGGCGCGAATCTGCTGGAAGCTCTGCGGATGTGCGCAAACGGGGCACACTTCAGGAGCCGTCTTGCCGATCACCAAGTGACCGCATTCGCGGCACTGCCACATCACTTCTTCGCTCTTTTCGAAGACCTGCTTCATCTCAACGTTGTTGAGAAGCTTCAGGAAGCGTTCTTCATGCGCCTTTTCGATGGCTCCGACGGCACGGAACTGTGCCGCGAGTTCGGCAAAGCCTTCGGCTTCGGCCGTCTTCGCGAAGCCTTCGTACATATCCGTCCATTCGTAGTTTTCACCGCTGGCAGCAGCCTTGAGGTTTTCGGCCGTGTTGCCGATGCCCTGCAGGTGCTTAAACCAGATCTTGGCGTGCTGGCGTTCGTTGGCGGCCGTTTCGTCAAAGAGCTCGGCGATCTGCTGATAGCCTTCCTTGCGAGCCACGCCAGCAAAGTAATCGTACTTGTTGCGGGCCTGAGACTCGCCGGCAAAGGCAGCCCAAAGGTTCTTTTCGGTCTGGGTGCCTGCAAACTTATTGGTCATTGGAATATCTCCTTGTTGTGTATTCGGGGTTTTCTCTGCTACCACTGTAGCGCAAAGTGCCATCAATCGTGTCCATTAAGAGAAGAATTTCTTCATCTTGTCCAAAAAGCTCGTGCTCTGAGGCGAATGCTTGGTGCCGCCTTCCTTGATCGACTCGTCAAACTCTTTGAGCATCTTCTTCTGCTTGCTCGTGAGATTAACCGGCGTTTCAACGAAAGCGTGTACGTACAGATCGCCGTTGCCGCCGCCGTGCAGATGCGGCACACCTTTTCCGCGCAGACGGAAGATCTTGCCCGTTTGCGTGCCTTCCGGAATCGTGATGCGCGCTTCGGTTCCCATCGTCGGCACGCTCACTTCGCCGCCCAAAGCGGCCGTCGCAAAGCTCAGCGGCAAATCGGCATGCAAATCGTCGCCGTCGCGCTGGAAAATTTCGTGCTGCTTGATGAACACCTGCACGAACAAATCGCCGCAGGGACCGCCGTTGGGACCGGGTTCGCCCTTGCCCTGAATGCGGATGCGCTGGCCGTCGTTGATGCCCGCCGGAATGTTGATTTCCAGCGTCTTCGTCTTGCGGTTACGACCGCGTCCCTGGCAATCCGGACACGGATCGGCAATGATTTCACCCGTGCCGTGGCAATACGGACAGGTCTGTTGCACCTGCAGGAAGCCGCGGTTGATGTTGATCATGCCGCTGCCGCCGCAATGCGGGCAGGGCTTCTTCGAAGTCCCCGACTTGCAGCCGGAGCCGTGACAGGTTTCACACTCTTCCCAAACCGGCACACGGATGTCGGTCTTGGCACCCGCCACCGCTTGTTCAAGCGTGATTTCCAGCGAATAACTCACATCGGCACCGCGGAACACCTTGGGACCGCCGCGACGACCGCCGCCCGCACCGCCTCCGAAAATCTCTGAGAAGATGTCGCTGAAGTCGCCGAAACCGCCCTGGCCCTGACCGAAGCCGCCGAAACCTCCGAAACCGCCCGCACCGGCCGCACTCGGATCAACCCCTGCCTTGCCGTAGCGGTCATAGGCTGCGCGCTTTTGGGGATCGCTCAGAATCGAGTAGGCCTCGCCCACTTGCTTGAACTTTTCCTCAGCCGCTTTGTCGCCGTTGTTGCGATCGGGATGGTACTTCATCGCCAGGCGTCGATACGCCTTTTTGATCTCGTCGTCACTTGCGTCGCGCGAGACTCCCAGTACCTCGTAATAATCCTGGTCAGCCATAGTGTGTCAATTGTTACCAAAAAACATGCCAAGGGCCGAATCGCCAAATGGCGGCCCGGCCCCGTGTCTCATACGGCCGACTCGGCATCCTTAAAGCTCGGACGCCGCGCCGGGCTCGGGTTTTGCTCTTGAGCCAAATCAGTGCTTGACTTCAGTGTAGTCGGCATCGACCACGTCGTCATCGCCCTTGTTGGCCTGCTGCTGACCGGCACCGCCCGCCTGCTGCTGGGCGCCTGCCTGAGCCTGCTGAGCCTGAGCAGCCTGCTGGTTGAGCTTTTCGCCGATCTTCTGAGCGGCAGCCATCAGCGCTTCCACGCTCTTTTCAATCGCAGCCTTGTCCTCGCCCTTGATGCGTTCTTCCACATCCTTGATGGCGTTTTCGCAGGCAGCGCGATCAGCGCTTTCGACCTTGTCGCCGAGATCCTTCAGGGTCTTCTGAACCTGAGCGATCGAAGCGTCGGCCATGTTGCGGGCCTGAGCCAGCTCGAAGCGGCGGTGATCCTCTTCCTTATTGGCTTCGGCAGCGGCAACCATGCTCTTGATCTCTTCTTCGGACAAGCCCGAGCTTGCCTTGATCGTGATCTTGTTTTCCTTGCCGGTGGCCTTGTCCTTAGCGGTCACGTGCAGGATGCCGTTGGCGTCGATATCGAACGTCACTTCAATCTGCGGCAGACCACGCGGAGAGGGCGGAATACCTTCGAGGTTGAACTCACCGAGCAACTTGTTGGAAGCCGCCATTTCGTGTTCGCCCTGATAGACCTTGATGGTCACAGCCGGCTGATTGTCTTCCGCCGTCGAGAACACCTGCGAGTGCTTGGTCGGGATCGTGGTGTTGCGCTTGATCATCGCGGTCATCACGCCGCCCAGGGTCTCAATGCCCAGCGTCAGCGGGGTAACGTCAAGCAGCAGCACGTCCTTGCGGCCGCCCGAGAGCACCTGCCCCTGAATGGCGGCACCGATAGCCACGGCTTCATCCGGGTTGACGTCCTTGCGGGGCTCCTTGCCGAAGAATTCGCGCACCACTTCCTGAACGCGCGGCATACGGCTCTGGCCACCCACGAGGATCACGTCGGTGATATCGGACGTCGACAGACCGGCGTCCTTCAAAGCCTTGCGGCAGGGTTCGATCGTACGCTGCACGAGGTCTTCGACCATGCTTTCGAACTTGGCGCGCGTGATCGTGATGTTCATGTGCTTCGGACCGGTCTGGTCAGCCGAAATGTACGGCAGGTTCACTTCGGTTTCCTGACGGCTCGAAAGTTCGATCTTGGCCTTTTCAGCGGCGTCCTTCAGACGCTGCAAGGCAAGCACATCGCCGCCGAGATCAATGCCGTTGTCCTTCTTGAATTCGGAGATCAGGTATTCGACCAAGCGACGGTCAAAGTCTTCGCCACCCAAGAACGTGTCGCCGTTGGTGGAGAGCACTTCAAACTGCTTGTCGCCGTCGATGTTGGCGATGTCGATCACGGAGATATCGAACGTGCCGCCGCCCAAGTCGTAGACGCAGATCTTGCGGTCTTCGTTGCCCATCTTGTCAAGACCGAAAGCCAGAGCTGCGGCCGTCGGTTCGTTGATGATGCGCTTGACTTCGAGACCGGCGATGCGGCCGGCATCCTTCGTGGCCTGACGCTGGCTGTCGTTGAAGTAGGCCGGAACCGTGATCACGGCTTCGGTCACCGGTTCGCCGAGGTAGTCTTCGGCGGTCTTCTTCATCTTGCGGAGCACTTCGGCGGAAACCTGCTGCGGAGCAAGCTTCTTGTCGCCCATCACCTGCACCCAGGCGTCGCCGTTGTCGGCGCGGATGATCTTAAACGGAGCACGCTGCACGTCCTTCTGCACTTCGGCGTCTTCATAACGGCGGCCGATCAAGCGCTTGACGGCAAACAGCGTGTTCTTCGGGTTGGTCACGGCCTGACGCTTGGCGGTTGCGCCGACAAGAATCTCGCCGTTTTCCATGTAAGCAACGATGGAAGGCGTCGTACGAGCGCCTTCGGAATTTTCGATCACACGAACCTTGTCGCCTTCCATGATGGCCACAGCCGAGTTGGTGGTGCCAAGGTCAATACCGATGATCTTAGACATTGTTCTTTTTCCTCTTGATTCTCTGTTGGGCCGCTTTCCTTTTCCTCGTCAACCGACTTCGGAAGGATTCGACCGTGATCTGAAACTCTTACGCGTCGGGCAGAGAGCTCTTTTTTGGGGTGTCCCTGCCGCGCCATACCCCCTATATGGGGACGCCCCGAGAAAATTCAACGGGGCGTCTGAAAAATTTTGTGTCGGCGAGCTTTTAGCCTTGTACCACGCTCACCATGGCCGGGCGAAGCACACGCTCGTGAATCTTCCAGCCGTGCTGAAAGACCTGAGCAACGTCACCCGCGCTCTTGCCTTCGACGGCAGGCACCATGGCAATGGCCTGCTGCGTGTTGGGATCAAACTTGGCGTCCTTCGGATCGATGACGGTCATGCCGCTCATTTCAAGCGCATGCACAAGCTGACGGTGCGTCGCGAGAATGCCCTCTCGCATCGGGCCTTCGATTTCGGCGGTCATTTCGATCGCCTTTTCAAGCGAATCCATCACCGGAAGCAGGTTCTTGGCAAACTTCTCGATGCTGAACTTCTGCGCCTTGGAAACGTCTTCGGCAGCACGGCGACGCACGTTTTCCATTTCGGCAACCGCGCGCACGTAAAGATCAAAATTCTCAGCCGCTTTGGCCGTCGCCGCGGCAAGCTGGTCTTCGAGCGAGGCTTCTGCGCCTTCGGGTTCGATGCCGAGTTCCGGAGGCAGTTCAGAACCCTGCGCCTGTTCCGCAGCTTCGGCTGCTTTCTTCAATTCGTCGGCAGGATTAACCTGTTCCTGCTTGGTGTCTTCTTGAGCCATAAAGATGTTCTTGCAAAAAAGATGCTTGAAAGATGGCTCTTATATGGGGATTGGGTTTGCTCTTTTCAAGCCATCGGAGGCAAAAAGTTCAGCTGAAGTGGATTTTCAGGCCTTCGACAGAGCCTTGCGAACGATCTCGGCGTAAAGGGCCACCGCATCGTCCTGCGCGTTCAGGCAAGGGATATAGTGAAACCCGCTGCCGCCCGCCTGCTCATAAAAAGAGCGCAGTTCCGTGGCGATTTCTTCAAGCGTCTCCAGGCAATCCGCGGCAAATCCCGGGCAAATCACGTCAAGGCGCTTCAACCCCTGTCGGCCCAGTTCCGGAGCCGTATCAATGGCAAAAGGCTCCAACCACTTCGCCTTTCCGAATTTGCTCTGAAACACCTGGACGACTTGGCGCTTTTCCAGTCCCAATGCCAAACGAAGCTTTTCGGCCGTTCGCTTGCACTGGCTCTCATAGGGATCACCGCGTTCGCTTGAGACCGCCGGAATGCTGTGAAAGCTCATCATGAGCTTGCCGTCGGTTCCAAGATCTCCCACTTTTCTCCAATGCGCGCGCACACGAGCGGCGAGCGCCTCAATGTAGGCATCCTCTTCAAAGTAGTGCGGAATCGTGACAACAGGCGGCAAATCCCGGATCTTCTTTTGTACGCGTCGAACCGCATCAAAAACGGACTCCGTCGTCTGCGTGGCGTACTGTGCATAAAGCGGCAGCACGACGATGCGCTCGGGCTTTTGTGCGGCAATCCGGGCAAGCTCCTCTTCGATGCGCTGCACGCCGTAGCACATCGCCCAGGAAACAATGAATTCGTCGCCGAGCACCTTCTGCAGGCCCTGCGCGGTGTCGGAGGTCGACGCCACCAAAGGAGACCCTTTTTGCGTCCACACCGTCTTGTAGCGGTCAGCCGAGGCTTGTGCCCGGCGCGGAATGATGATGCCGCGCAGAATCGGCTGCCAGATGAGCGGATTCATTTCCACCACGCGTCGGTCGCCCAAAAATTCCGCAAGATACTTCGCCACTGCTTCTTTGGTCGGAGCGGCAGGCGAACCGGTATTGCAGATGAGAACGGCGGTCTTGGGTATGTTGTTTTGCGCGGTCATCGGATACAAAAAAGGCGGTTAGATCAAGTCCGAGCAATTGTGCACGAACTGTCTTAACCGCCGCTTTTCTTGAGAATGCGTCCGAGTTACTGCACCTGCAGGTGTTCGTGGACCGTATGCGTCTTCAGTCGTCTCCAAGCTACGATCAAGGCGCCTGCAATCAGACTCATCCAGAACTTCCCGAGCACCTGTCCGGCCAAAAACTCAATGGAGCCGAAAGCCAGAGACAGGAAAATCGCGGAGTCAACCACGGAACCGGCCAGCCCCGATGCAATCACAGCCATGGCCGGATAGCGCTTCTTCATGGGAGCATAAACGGCAAAGTCAGCGAGCTCCGCAAACAAGAAGGCACAGACCGAAGCAATGACCAGAGCGGGTTCGGAAATGAGCCCGGCGAGCGCGGCACCGGCAAAAATCGAAATCAGCGCCCAACGCCAGCCCAGGCAGTGATGCACGACGTCACGCAGCACCAGACTGAAACCGGCAAGCAGCACGCCGGAGGGCGCCCACAATCCGGGCCAAACGGGAATCAGACAAGGACCGTCAGCCGGGCAAACGAGGCCGACGTTCATGATCACCCAGTTCGTCAAGGGGATCATCAGAACAAACAAAACGAGCGAGAGCCAACCGCTCAACGGGCGCTTCATGTCGCCCAGCTCACCGATATGGGACATATGGTTTCCTTGTGACCGCCACCGGCAGAACAATCCGGCGCAGAAGTTTTTTGAAAGTGGTGCGAGATTGTAGCAAAGACAGCCGCTCAGGAAAACGTCAATTTTTCCTTCCAAATCAAACAGCTCAGGCGCAAATCGCCATCTCAGCCTGTTTGCGGCGTCGCCACCAGGCAATGGCGATACCGGCCAGCAGATTGATCCAAAACTTGCCGAGCACCTGCCCCAACAAATATTGGACTGACCCAAAGGCAAGTGACAGGAAAATAGCAGAGTCCACGGCGGAACCGACCAGACCGGAAACGATGACTGCCATGGCCGGATAGCGCTTTTTCATCGGTGCGTACACCGCAAAGTCAGCCAATTCCGCAAAAAGAAAAGCGCTCACCGATGCAACCACGAGCGAAGGCTCGGAAATAAAACCCGAGAGCACCGCCCCGAAAAAGATGGAAGCCAACGCCCAGCGCCAGCCCAGACAATGATGCACAACGTCGCGAAGCACCAAACTGAAACCGGCCAACAACACGGTCGAGGGTGCCCACAGACCAGGCAGAACCGGCACAAGACAAGGTTCGCCGGGCGGGCAGACGACACCAAGGTTCACAATTACCCAATTGCTCAATGGAATCAGCAGCACAAACAGCACGAGCGAAATCCATCCGCTCCACATACGTTTGAGGTCTGCATGTTGCGCATTGTCGGTCATTGGGCTTCCTTATCTTTCACCAATGTTCTCAGAACAAATCGGTAATCGGCGTTTCCAGGAACGTTTCAAGCGGCAGCCCCCACAGCCCACAATCAAGGCGACATTCGGTCGCTTTCTCAAAACGTCGTATTCATGTCGTCGGAACATAATTTCAGGATCTGAACAAGAATTCACTCAATAGAACTCGCAAAATTACGAGATGGTCCTCGTAATTTTAGGTTGAGCCACTATCTACACTTGCCAGACGCGCATCAAATCTTGCGGAGACACCACGTCAACCGTGCAATCAGGATAAGCCTTCGTAAAAATCTCATACGACCGAGATTTAGCCTTTTCTGAAAGCTTGCATTCGAACGCTCTCATTTTGTTATCAATCACCTCAACAAACTCAATTTCCCGAGGTTGTCGTCCAGACGTTCTCCAGAAGTAAATTCGCGCGTAGTCTCGACGAAGGCTATGGAATTTAACGCGTTCCATGAAGAAAAAGTTTTCCCATAACGCACCGGCATCGGCACGGCTAGCCAACGGAGAGAAATCCTCAATGACCGCATTGCGAATGCCTGTGTCACAAAAATAGATTTTTTTGCTTTTCTTGAGCTCGTTGCTCAGGTTTTTAGCGTACGAGTGGCAAACTTTGACAACAAAGCACTGTTCGAGCAGACGGATGTACTCCATAACCGTCGGCCGACTTAGCCCAGTTTCGCGACTTAGATTGTCGTAATTCACAACTGAACCAATGTTGTAGGCCAACAATTTCACCAAGGTCTCAAATTTCGAACTGTATCGAATACTCGAAAGATTGAAGATGTCTTTAAAGAGCAACGATTGACAGTGTGAAATCAAGTTATCACGCGCATACTCCGGGTCGGTACAAATCTCAGGATACATACCATAAACAATGCGCGTATCAATATTGAGGAGCGCGTTGACCCAGCTGCTGTCCGCGGCTAACTCCGCCATGGACAACGGCCACACGTTGTATTCACGCAACCTTCCCAGAGCCGACTCTTTCACTCCGGCTGCCAGTTCAAATGCTGACGATCCAGTTGCAAAGATGTTGACTGGATTCTCAAGCTGCTCGTTCTCGTCCACCAAACGCTTCAACAACAATCCTATTCCTGGAACTCGCTGCGCCTCATCAATCACAATTGTTTTGCTATTCATGAGAAGCGAACGAATGGCGGCACCTGTTGGCAGGTCAAGATTTTGAGCAACTTCAAGGCTGTTATCACCATTGAACCAAGAGACATTCTGTTGGCGAGAAAGTTCCCTTAACAAAGTGGTCTTCCCTGTTCGCCTAGGGCCGAACAGAACACAAGCTTTGGGAGGTCGATGGCTCTGCAACAGCGGCAATAAATCGCGTTTGATAAACGGCATAAAAACGCTCTAATGCAAGAAAATGGTAATTTCACTTGCGAAATCGTGCAAGAATTCGTAGATTCAGTTTACAAAAAATTGCATCAAGCGTAAAGATCTGTCCTGTCAACCAAATCAGGTCTTTGCAAAAAAGTTGTCGACAGTTTTAGGCAAAAAACAAAAAACTGTCTACTTATTCAGTCACACCGCGGAAAACTGTCAACCAATTTCAGGCAAGGTCATCAGATGCCGCCACTCAGCAAGAATTCGCAAGTTATACCTACGAAAAAACGCAAGAATTCGCAGATTCAGTTGACAAAAAATTGCTTCGTGACGTTTTCACCCGTTCAAACGCTTTCGATCTTGGGTTCAAACGCCGAGAAAAACCGCATGACGCGCTCGGGCAGGTAACCCAGGTCTCCGGGCGGATTGCCGCGGGGAAAGCCGATGTGACCACCCTCTTCCGGTTGCTCAAGATAGACACAGTCGCTCACGTCCTTTTCCGTCGGCAGCGCCCAGCGCGGCAGGAAGGGATCGTTTTTGGCGTTTAAAAGCAACAGCGGTCTAGTGACGTTTTTGAGATAGCGCTTGGCCGAGCACAAGGTCCAATACTCCATCGCGCTCTTGAAGTGATGGATCGGCGCCGTGTAGACACTGTCAAAGTCGTAGAGCGTTTTGCAGCTCTTGACCTTGTTGATGTCAATGAGATCCGGGAAACGCTTGGCCTTGTCAATGAGCTTTTCCTTGAGCGTCGACAAAAACATCTCTTCGTAGAGCTTGTTGGCGCCGCGGCTCATGATTTCGCTTCCGGCCACCAAATCCACCGGCGCACCGATCGAGACGGCCGCCGTCAGGAAAGACGCTTCCTGCGGGCGTTCGCCCATGTATTTGGCAATGTAGTTACCGCCGAGGCTCACGCCGACCGCATAAATCGGCGCCGTGATGAAACGTTCGTGAACCGTCCTCAGTATCCAGTCGCAATCGTCGCTGTCGCCGGCAAAGTACGCCCGCGGCAAACGATTGGGCAGACCGCCGCACCCTCTGAAATGCGCAACGACGCCTCGCCAACCGCATTTGACACACTCGTGCATCAGCGCTTCTGCGTAATGGCTGTGAGAATCACCCTCCAATCCATGGAAATGCACCAACACCGGCGCGTTGAGCTCCATCGGCTCCGGTTCCGACCAATCCAACACGATGAAGTCTCCGTCGGGCATATCCACAATTTCTCTTCGATACTGCACGTCGGGTCGCGGGAAAAAACGGGCGGGAACGATGGTCTGAAGATGCGCTCCGGGCAACCAGCGAGGAGCCTTGTAGTCGGATTGAAGCAGCGGCATCGCGCAAACAAACGCAAAAAAATGGACTCAACAACGCGACTGGCGAAATTATTTTTCGTCATCAGTCGCACCGAGGAGAAAACTTAACACGCGCTGACACAAAGGTTGAATCGAGCATTTAGAATTTTCGTTTCGACTCATAGAAAAAATGTGACAATCTAGGCAAAACACCTGATCTTATTGGTGTTTTTGCGTTTGCACTTCGTCACAAGATCGAGTAGAGTAAGTCCCTGAGGCGGCCTGAAATACGAATCAGGCTCTGCTTAGAAAATCTGGAACTGCCTTTTTCAAATGCTTTACACGGCACGATTTTATTTCTTCTCCTTTTATTTCGCCCCCTCGGCGGAAGGAGTACGTGCGCACGCGTAACGCAAGCATTTGAAAGGTACTGCCAGCCGCCGGGAACGCAAAATCCGGCGGCTTTTTCGTACCGGGTTCTGCGTAATCAAGCCTCAGGCTCGCCGGCACAGACCGAACGACAAAATCCGATACCAAGGGAGATAGACATCATGCGCTACACAACCGACGACCTTCGCATCAAAGAGATTCGCGAACTGACGCCTCCGGCTCATCTCATTCGTGAATTCCCCTGCGAAGAGCCGTTCGCAAGAACCGTTCACGGCGCCCGAATGGCCGCTCACGAAATTCTGCACGGTCACGACGATCGACTTCTTGTAATCGTCGGCCCCTGCTCGATTCATGATCCCAAGGCTGCAATGGAATATGCGCAAAAGCTCAACGAAGAGCGTCGACGCTTGGCAGGCGACCTTGAAATCATCATGCGCGTTTATTTCGAGAAGCCCCGTACAACCGTCGGTTGGAAAGGTCTGATGAACGACCCGGATATGGACGGTAGCTGCCGGATCAATCACGGATTGCGCATCGCCCGTGAACTGCTGTGCGACATTGTGGCTCTCGGCCTTCCCACCGGCGTCGAATACCTGGATATGATCACGCCGCAGTACATTGCCGATCTGGTGAGTTGGGGAGCCATCGGCGCACGCACAACCGAATCTCAGTCGCATCGCCAGCTTGCCAGCGGTCTGTCCTGCCCTGTCGGTTTCAAAAACGGCACCGACGGCAACATCAAGGTCGCCGTTGACGCCATTGGCGCCGCCGAACACTCCCACTCATTCCTGTCGGTTACCAAGGGCGGCATCTCGGCCATTGTCACCACGACCGGAAACGAAGACTGTCACATCATTCTCAGAGGCGGAAAAGAGCCCAATTACGACGCCCAAAGCGTTGCCAAAGCCTGTGAGATGCTCAAGGCCAACGGCCACCGCGAAATCGTAATGATTGACGCTTCTCACAGCAATTCCCACAAAATCTGCCGCGAACAGATCAATGTGGTCAACAACATCTGCGAGCAAGTTTCCGGCGGCAACAGTTCGATCATCGGCGTCATGATCGAGTCGAACCTCGTCGAAGGCAACCAGAAGATCGAACCCGACAAGCCCCTCGTCTACGGCCAGAGCGTCACGGACGCCTGTCTCGGCTGGGACGACACAGTCGTTTTGCTCAATAACCTGGCTCACGCCGTCCGCGATCGCCGCAGCCGTCTCCAGTAATCGGTACGTTCGAAAAAAAATTCCCCCGGCCAGCTTTCGATTCTGATCGGGGGATTTTTTTCTTTCGTTAGTCGGTGCCCTTGGCGCGGTCTTCGTAGAACTTCTTCTTCCAGGCGGCAAACGTGCCTTCTTCCAGAGCCTTTCGCATTTCCGCCATGATCGTGGCGTAAAAATGCAGATTGTGGATGGAATTGAGGCGTGCGCCAAGAATTTCGTTCACCTTCTGCAGATGGTGCAGGTAAGCGCGGGTGTAGCCGCGGCACGTTGCGCAAGTGCAGGAGGGATCGAGCGGACGGGTGTCGTTCTTGTGCTTGGCGTTGCGGATCTTGATGTCGCCGTAACGGGTAAAGAGCCAACCGTTGCGGGCATTACGCGTGGGCATCACGCAGTCAAACATGTCGATGCCGCGCGAAACGCCTTCAACCAAATCCTCGGGCGTTCCCACCCCCATCAGGTAACGAGGCTTGTCTTCGGGCATCTGGTGCACAATGGCATCCATGATGGCAAGCATCTTTTCTTTCGGTTCACCAACAGACAAGCCACCCAAGGCGTAACCGTGGAAACCGATTTCCTTCAGGCCCGCAAGCGACTCTTCGCGCAGTTTCGGGAACATGCCGCCCTGAACGATGCCGAAAAGCGCGTTGGGATTTTCGAGGCGATCGAATTCCTCACGGCTGCGCTTGGCCCAACGAAGAGACAGACGCATCGAATCGGCCGCTTCCTTTTCGGTCGCGGGACGATCGCCGATCATGTAAGGCGTGCATTCGTCAAACTGCATCACGATGTCGGAATTCAGAACCTTCTGAATCTGCATCGAGACTTCAGGCGTCAAAAAGAGCTTGTCGCCGTTGATGGGCGAAGCAAAGCGCACGCCTTCCTCAGAAATCTTGCGCAATTGACCAAGGCTAAACACCTGGAAACCGCCCGAGTCGGTGAGAATCGGGCGATTCCAGTTCATGAAGCGATGCAGCCCGCCGTGCGTGGCAATGACATCAAGCCCCGGGCGAAGCCAAAGATGGAACGTATTGCCGAGGATGATCTGACTGCCCATGCCTTCGAGCTCGTCAGGCGTCATCGCCTTGACGGTACCGTAGGTACCCACGGGCATGAACACCGGCGTTTGCACCACACCGTGATTGAGCGTCATTACGCCGCGGCGCGCCGCTCCTTCTGTTTTTAAAACTTCAAACTGCAGCGCCACTGTTATTTCTCCGTTGCATTGTTGTGTTGGGTTCTTTCGAGGAAGCAAGCGTCGCCGTAACTAAAGAACCGATATTTTTCGTCGATGGCGTGTCGATAAGCCTGCATGATGCGCTCCTTGCCAACCAAAGCTGACACCAGCATCACCAGCGTCGACTTGGGCAGATGAAAATTCGTCACCATGGCGTCGATGACCTTGAAGCGATAGCCCGGCGCAATGAAAAGTCGCGTATCCATCGTACCGGCTTCAACCGTTCCGTCGTCTCGCGCCGCCGATTCGATCGCTCGCAGACTGGTGGTGCCCACGGCCACCACACGGCGACCTTCACGCTTGGCCTGGTTGATCGCATCTGCACACTCTTGGCTCATCTCAAACCACTCGGCGTGCATCTGGTGCTTGGAGAGATCCTCTTCTCGCACAGGCTGGAAGGTACCGGCACCCACATGCAGCGTCACGAAAGTTTCCTGCACGCCCATGTCGCGCAGATCTTTAAGAAGCTCCTCGGAAAAATGCAGGCCCGCGGTCGGCGCTGCAACGGCCCCCGGATACTTGGCGTACACCGTCTGATAGCGGCCTTCGTCGGCAGCCTGAGCATCGCGCTCGATATAGGGAGGCAGCGGCACCTTGCCCACGGCATCGAGAACGGTCAGCGCCGGCGCATTGAATGTCAGCTCGAAGAATTCCCCTTGACGTCCGCCCACAACGGCTTCATAGGAAACCCCGTTTTCACTCGTGAAAATCAGGCGGGAACCGGGCTTGGGCTTTTTGCTCGCACGCAGCATGCTGATGACGGAGTTTTCGCCCGTCACGCGTTCGATCATGGCTTCAATGGCGCCGCCCGTCTCCTTGACGCCACGCAGACGAGCCTTGATCACGCGCGTGTTATTCATCACGAGCAGATCACCGGGGCGAAGCAAATGCTTGAGATCCGTAAAAACAAGGTCTTCGATCACGTCGTCGCTCACATGCAGCAAGCGGGAAGCCGTACGTTCGGCAAGCGGAAACTGAGCGATCAGTTCAAGCGGGAGATCGAAGTCATAGTCGGACAAATGCTGTCCGTTGAGGTAGGAAGGATGTAAATCGACAGTCATTTTGGCTTTACCGGCCAGAAATTAGAAATTGGTAAGGAGCCTGCATTGTACAGAGCCGATCGACTTTGTGCTTGTTTTTCCTAGAAATTTTCCACACATGAACTCACACTGCCGTACACAGTCAACCAAAACAAGTGACAGTAAGCCACCTGTAGTCTCTCTTCTTGCTGTTGCAAATAGAAACATTTTCCTATGTCGGACTTGTTGAGAATGATTCTTATTTGCGATATAGTTCCACCAACTGAGAAACACTTAGAGGCTTAAAGCCGAAGAGACAAAGGTTCGTTGGGGTCGAACCTGCTGCAAGCCTCTCACCAACGTTGTTCTCCTGGCGTTCGTGATGGTTTCTTAGGGTTATCTTCCTTGTGCGGTGACAGGTTTCAGGCTCCTGTCACCGCTTTTTTTCGTTTATTTTCAAGTCTTCTCGCAATTTTGAACGAAACCAAGAGCATACTCTTGACAAAATCAAGACCATACTCTTTATTTCATTCAATTCCACAAACATCCACGCCTATGTCTCTCAACTTTACGTACTTGCCTCGAACACTTGAAGCCGTCATCTTCCAAGCCAGCAGCCGGTACAAAGGCGTCATGGTGACCGGCATGAGACAAGTCGGCAAAAGCACCATGCTGCGCCGCATGATGGGAGATCGCCGCTACGTCAATCTCGACCGCTATCAGGCTTTGGATTTGGCTCGACAAGCTCCGGATACCTTTTTCAAGCAGTATCCGCTACCTTTGCTAATCGACGAATTTCAGAGAGCCACTGATCTCGGTTTGGAACTCAAGTCCATTCTCGATGAAACCGACGAAAGAGGACTGGTGTGGTTAACAGGCTCCCAAAAACTCGGTCTCAGAAAAGGGGGCGCCGAAGCACTTTCCGGTCGCGTTGCATCCTTCGAGCTTCTTCCATTCAGTCTCTACGAGCTGCAAGGAAAAGGCCCGGAGCAAATACCTTTTGTACCGACCGGTGAACTTACGCGAGGCTCGCTTGCCTCGCTCACGGTGGAAGAACTCTGGAAAATCATCTGGCAAGGCTCATGGCCCGAAGTGGTTCACGACGAGCCGGATCAACGAGATGCCTTTTTCGACAGTCTTTTGAGAACTTACATCGAAAAAGACATCCTTGCGACAGGAGTACGCCGTGTGGAGGATTTCGAGCGCTTCTTAAGCGTACTGGCAAGCCGCATTGGTCAGGAATTTGCCATCGGCGAAATCCAAAAAGCCGTCGGCGTTGCGGCGGAAACTATCCGCGATTGGCTTAACGTTGCCGTCGCTACAGGCGTTGTCTATCTCTTGCCTCCTTTCTACGAAAACGTCGGCAAAACACTCATCAAGAAAAGCAAGCTTTACTTCACCGACACCGGCTTGGCAGCCTGGCTGTGCCAGTCTCCAAGTCCATCGGCTCTGAAAAACGCCTACAACGCCGGAGCGTTTTTCGAGAATTTCGTCGTCATGGAAATTGTCAAAAGCTGGAAGCACAACGGCAAAAAGCCTCTTTTCTACTTCTACCGCGATACTCGGCAAAATGAGATTGATCTTCTGATTCGCGAAGGCGACATTTACTATCCGATCGAAATCAAATCGACGGCTTCGCCTCAGCGCAAGAGGCTCGACAATTTCGGCGTACTCAAAGGCGACACCATTAAGCGAGGTCCCGGCGCTCTGATCTGCACTTGCGATGAGCCTCGCTACCTCACAAGCGACGTTGTCGCCCTGCCGGTCTGGGCGCTTTAGCTAACAGTTATTGCTGGAAAACCCGCAAATCCAAGCTAGACTTGGAGCGCTTGACAACCGTTTCCTTTACTTTCGGTACGCATTTGAAGAAACACCTCGTCCTTTGTCTGACGCTTTGTCCCCTTGCGCTTTACGCCGCCGACATTTCCATCCATTTCATCGGGCTCAATGATGAACTCGCCGAGAATGTCCGCGCGCACCTGATGCAGCGCAAAGACGACGACGCCTACTCCGTAAGGCGCCGTCTGGTTTCGGCTGTCAAAGACGGCATCAAGCCGTTTGGATACTACCGTCCCCGCGTCAAGATTGATCTGGTTCGCGCCGACTCGGGCGACGTTACGTCCGTCAATGTCATTGTGGATCCGGGAGAGCGCATTCACCTCACCGAGCCGCACCTCAATCTGCAGGGACCTCTAACCAAGGAAACCGAATTTGATCTCGCCGTGCAACAGATTCCGAAAGCCGGAAGTCCTCTATTGCACAGCGACTACGAGCAATTCAAAGGATCCGTGCAGGCCCTGGCGTTGGAACTCGGCTATTTCGACGGCAAGTTTTCCAAACACAGCCTCAAGGTTTCGCCTCGCGAAGGCACTGCCTACTGGGACCTCGCATACGACAGCGGCAAGCGCTACAAATTCGGGAAGGTGAGTTTTCAAAATTCGCAGATTGACGAAGCTTATCTTCGTTCGCTCATCCCGTTTGAAGAGGGGCAGCCCTATGACTACAACACGTACGGCGACCTTTCGCGCAAGCTCACCGAAACCAACTGGTTCGGGTCGGTGGTCATGTCCATGCAGTTTGACAAGGCAAGACTTGATCCCGAGCGTGTGCTTGACGTTGACGTCGCTCTGACGCCGCGCAAAGAAAATCTGGTGGAAACAGGCATCGGGTATGCCACCGACGTCGGTCCGCATGGAAAACTTTCTTGGACACGGCCCTGGCTCAACAGCAAAGGTCACAGCCTGACAGCCGCCACCGACCTTTCGCCTGAAGAACAGGAGTTCGAGTTCAACTACAAGATTCCCAGCCAATCCAATCCGCTCTCGGACTACTGGGCTTTGCAAAGCGGCTACAAGTACTCAACGCTCAACGACACGACTTCATCGTCAACGGCCGTCTCCGCCGCCCGTTTTCAGCTGCTTGATTCAGGCTGGACGCGCAAGATTTCGGTTGACTGGCTCTATGACAACTTCACACAGGGCAGCGACTCGTCGGATACGGAAATCATTTATCCCACCATTTCGTTTTCACGCACGCGTCAAAAAGGCGGCGTTCTGCCGACCTGGGGTGACTCGCAACGCTACGCTCTTTCGGTATCCAACACGGCCTGGGGTTCCGACATTGACTTTGTACTTCTCACCGCACAACAAAGCTGGATCCGTTCTCTGGGACCGTCACACATCTTCATCGGTCGTTGGTCCGCCGGTTGGATCGAGTCGGGAAGCTTTGATCAGGTGCCGCCCGATCTGCGCTTCTTCGTCGGCGGCGATTTGAGCATCCGCGGCTACGACTACGAATCCATTTCCCCGAAAAATGAAAAAGGCGAACTCGAAGGCGGCTCCAAGATGTACACCGTTTCAATTGAATACCAATACAACGTCACAGGCAACTGGTGGGGTGCCGCCTTTTTCGACGCCGGTCAATCGAGTCACGAATTCAATTTCGGCGACATCAAGAAAGGCGCGGGTTTCGGCATTCGTTGGCTCTCGCCCATTGGTCTGGTCAAACTCGACATCGCCAAGGCAGTCGGCGACCCCGATGAAGACAGTTGGAAGATCTACTTCGGTTTGGGAGGCGCGTTGTGATGAGAGTTTCTCATCTTTTGAAATGCATCGGCTTCGCGCTGGCCGTCCCGCTGGTGCTTTGTGTCGGTCTCGTTGTCTTTGCGCTCACCCCCTGGGGCCTACAAACAGGCGTTTCGCTCGCGCAAAGGTTCTTGCCTGAGCTTAGTGTCGGCAACGTCAGCGGCACACTCTTCGATGCGGACATATCAGAAATTCGCTATCAGACGACGCAAGTAACTCTTGAACTTAAGCGAGTGCAGTTATCAATCGCCAATCTGCGCCCGCTCGGGCGTCATGCCGACATCGGAAAACTCCACGTTGATGGGCTCCGGGTCGCTCTCGCTGAAAGCCAGGAAACCGCCGCCGAAACCGCCGTCTCAGACAACGCACCGATCTTTCTGCCGTTTTCCGTTGCGCTCACGGATGTGCGTTTCACTGACACGCACGTTCAGTCCGATGCATTTGATGTTGCGGTTCATGACCTGTCTCTAGTCGCCTCTGCCGCCGGCGGCACAGTCACAACAGAGAACCTGAATATGGCGGGCATCTCCGTTCATCTGCCTGAAACATCGAAGGCTACTGATGAAAAACCTGCGCCAGTGGTCGAAACGTTAAACGCGCTTTTTGCCAAACCGTTGCTTGAGCCCTTTGCGGTGCCCGAACTGCCGCTTACCGTGGACGTAAAGGCGCTTTCGGTTTCCGATGTCAAACTCAACGACGAAACCGTGCTCGAAACGCTTTCGGCAACTTTTACCGCCGCCCCTCAAAGCGTTCATATCGCCAAACTCGTCGCTGCGAATCCGGCAGTTGACGCCTCCGTTAAGGGAGAAATGACGCTCGGCGGCATCCCCAAAGGCAAAATGGACGCTGCCGTGACGGCGCGTCAGGCTCCTTTGTCCGCCTATCCGATCACGGCCGCCGTCGTTTTTGATCTCACCTCCGAAACCAATCTGACACTTCAGACGACGTCGGCACAAAAAAACCTGAACGTTCAAGCCAACATCGAAACGGCCAAAGCCAATCCTGCTTTCCGACTGGCTGTAACGGGTGACCTGGATCTGACTGCTCTCAAAGACTTGATCGGTACCGAAGCGGAACTTCAGAACGTCAACGTCAAACTGGCAGGTACGTACGACGCCTACGATCTTTCGATTTCAACTCGCGCCGCCTCTGCCCTTCTTGCCCGGCCTGCCGATCTTTCCGTTACCGGTCAAGGGAAGAAAACCACCTTGTCCGACCTTCGGCTGAATGCAAGCATCGGCAAAAACATGCTGCATTCCGCATTTCATGCCGCTTTGACCAACAAGAAGGCATCGGCTTCGGGCTCGGCCACGCTCTCCTGGTCCGACCTCAAGGATCTGGGCAAACTGCTCCCGGCTGATTCTCCCAAGACAAACGGATCGGCAGAACTTACCCTGACGGCCTCAACGGCAGCAGACTTTGATCCCCGGTCTTTGGCCGTTGACATCACGTCACTTACGGTCAAAGCCTCGCTAAACGATGTGCCCTTCACGGCACAAACCACAGGTCACATTCAGGGCACGGACTCGTTTGCTGTCAAAAGCTTGCTTCTGAAAGCCGACAACGCCGCTCTTGAGCTCGATGCCGCATTGAAAAAGGAAACACTCTCCGGGGCATTTCGCATCAGCGCCCCCGACCTCTCGCGCATCGACAAGACGCTACGCGGCAGTGTCACCGGTTCCGGGAAACTTACCGGTACACTTTCCATTCCTCAATTGTCGGCCCAGATGCATGCCTCTTCGCTGCAGTTCGGAGATATGTCGCTCGCGCGCGCCGATGTTTCCGCACAAGTCACGACAACACAGAGTAAGGGCGAGCGCCTTCCCAAGGCCGACGTAAAACTCAGTGCTGCCAATCTGTCCGCATCTTCGGTTTCGTTCAAAACGATTTCCGCATCCTTCTCCGGCACGCAGTCCGTGCACACGCTGCAGGTGACAAGCAAGGGCTCTCCCCTTGCCATTGATGCGCGCCTTGACGGTCACCTCGACAAATCCGGAACTCATTGGAACGGAGAACTCGTCTCGGCAGCGCTCAAAACCGATCGCGGCACTTGGTCGACTGCCGACAAACCGAAACTTGCCTTCAACATAAACGCCTCGCAAGCATCGCTCTCGCCGCACTGCTGGACAAGCAATTCGCAAAGTCTCGAAGTCTGCCTCAAGGAAGAACTTCACGCCGGCAAACGAGGCAGTCTCATGCTTGACGTCAAACACGCAGACTTTTCTCTCATCAAAGACCTCCTGCCGCCGGATCTTGATGTCAAGGGTCGCACGGATGCAACGGCAACCGTGAGCTGGACCGAACCATCGCCCGAACACGCCGTCGCGCATGTAGAAGTGGCCGGGCGAGGCATTTCGGTGACGGCCGAAACAAACGGTTCGCGTCAAACGCTGCACTTCAAAGAAACGAAATTGTCCGCCGACTTCACCCCTCAATCCGCGCAGATCCAAAGCACGGTGTCACTCAAAAACGGGGGCGAACTGAAAGCCGGCATTGCCGTAGCCGATCCGCTCACAAAGCGTCAGCTCTCGGGATCCGTGACGGTCGACGATGTACAACTCGCGCAGTTCAATCCCGTGCTTGCCTCGCTTTCGCCTCAACTCTCGGCAAGCGGAACCCTTTCGGCCGAACTGCAGCCCCGAGGCACATTGCAAAAACCCGCGTTATACGGCGATATCAAACTTGACGCCTTTACCGCGCAAGGTCAGGCCGTACCGTTGGACATGAAGCCCTCCAACGTCATGCTGCACTTTGAGGGAGATCAGTCCGAATTGATTGCCGACCTTGAAACCGCACAAGGGAAGATTCGCATAAGCGGCAACGCACAATGGAGTGATCCGGAAAACCCGACGTCTCGTGTATCCGTTAAAGGCGACAAAGTGCGCGTGAGTCTTCCTCCCTACGTCACAGCGCACGTAACACCGGACGTAGAGGCGAGCATTTCGCTGCAAAACCTCAATCTTTCGGGCAGTATCCAGATCAATCAGGCGCGCATCACCGTCAATGATCTGCCCACCGGCGCCATCTCTGCGTCCGCCGACGAAGAAATCATCGAAGCCAACCAAGTGGCCGTGCGCGTCCGTACACCGCTTAAGATCGAAAGTTCGCTGGTGATTCATCTGGGCGACGATGTGGATTTGAGCGCTTTCGGTTTAAAGAGCGAACTGCAGGGCGACGTCACGGTTACACAGAACGATCAAAACTTGGGCTTGACCGGCACGATCAAGCTGATTGACGGTACTTTCAAAGCCTACGGGCAGGATCTGGTCATCAACAAAGGCAATCTCACTTTTGCCGGCCCCGTCAACAAGCCAATTCTCGACTTTGAAGCCATCCGCAATCCGGACGCCATCGAAGACAATGTCACAGCGGGCATCCGCATCAAGGGGCCGAGCGACGCACCGCAAACGGAACTCTTTACGGATCCGGCCATGTCCCAAGCCGACGCCATCTCTTACATCATGCGTGGTCAAGGACTGCAAACGTCCAATGACGGCGACAACGCCATGCTCACTTCCGCCCTTTTGAGCATGGGACTTTCGCAGACAGGACAGCTGGTCTCCGGCATCGGCGAAATGCTTCGCATCAGCGAGTTGAATGTTTCCACTGCCGGGACGGGAAACGACTCTCAGGTCGTTGTAAGCGGCTACGTCCTGCCCGGACTGCAGGTGAAATACGCGATGGGCATTTTCGACTCCATCGCCACGCTGACGCTTCGTTATCGACTTTTGGCGCGGCTTTTTGTGGAAGCCAGTTCCGGCGCCGCGCAAAGTCTCGACGTACTCTACACGTTTGAGTTCTAGGCTGACGCACCAAAAGTTTCGGCCTTCGTCGGAAGTCCCGACAAAGGCCGATTGAACGAAGGAGGAAACGCCTCAGTGTTCTTTGCGAATCACGTGCCGCGTTTTTCCCAAATCATCCGTTTCTTGACTTACCATGGTATGTCCGCCCTGCGTACAGAAAACATTGAGGTCTTCAATCGCATGCGGATCGTCGGTGAGTACTTCCAGCGTCTCACCGACAACCACAGTCTTGAGAGCCTTCTTGGCTTTGAGTACCGGCTGCGGGCATTTCAGCCCGCAGCAGTCAAGCGTTGCGCACATGATCAGGCAAGCTTTTCGGCAATCCAAGCGCGAGCGCTTTCAAGCGCCGCCGGCAATGCCTTGACGTCGGACGCCCCGGCCATGGCCATATCGGGCTTGCCGCCACCCTTGCCGCCGCACTGGGCGGCCACAAAGTTGACGAGCTCACCGGCCTTGATTTTGCCGATCAGGTCCTTCGTGACGCCGGCGCAAAGCTGAGCCTTGTCGCCGCCCGTCACCGCCAGAACGATCACGGCGGAACCGAACTTGCTCTTGAATTTGTCCATGGTCTCGCGCAACGTCTTGGCGTCAATGCCTTCGAGTGTCGTCAGAAGCACCTTGACGCCATTGATGTCTTGAGCAGCACTCAACGCCTCATCACCCTGCTTGGCGGCAAGCTTAGCCTTGGCTTCGGCCAATTCCTTTTCCAGGCGCTTGACGGTTTCACCCAAGTGGTCGATCTTTTCGGGCAATTCCTGAGCCGGCGCCTTGAACTTGGCAGCAGCCGTGGCAAGCAGATCGGCATTGTCCTGCATCAAGCGAACGGCGTTCAAACCCGTGACGGCTTCCACGCGGCGAACGCCCGCAGAAATGCCCGCTTCGCTGATGATCTTGAAAGAACCGATGTCACCCGTGCGAGCCACGTGCGTACCGCCGCAGAGCTCCACCGAGGTGCCGATATTCAACACTCGAACCGTCTCGCCGTACTTTTCGCCGAAAAGCATCGTCGCACCGCTCGTGCGGGCGTCTGCAAGCGACATGACACGACACTGCACCGGCGTGTTGGCCAGGATTTCAGCGTTTACGATATCTTCGACCTGACGGATTTCTTCGGCGGTCATCGGCTTGTCGTGGTGGAAGTCAAAGCGCGTCACGGCGTCGTTGACAAGACTTCCCTTCTGCGCCACGTGTTCACCGAGCACTTCGCGCAAAGCCTTGTGCATGATGTGCGTCACCGAGTGGTTGCGCATGATGGCTTCACGACGCTTGGCGTCGACCACAGCCTTAAACGTATCGCCCGTCTTGACTTCACCTTCGCAAACATGAGCCACGTGGCTAAAGACGCTCGCCTTGAGCTTCAGGCAATCACGAACCTGCAAGAGCGTCGTGCCGTTTTCGAGCACGCCGGTGTCGCCCACCTGTCCGCCCATTTCAGCGTAGAACGGAGTCTTGTCGAGAATGACAAGAACATCGTCGCCGGCCTGAGCCGCTTCTACCTGACTGCCGTCCTTGTAAACCGCCAGCACCTTGGCTTGCGGAACTTCGAGCGTGTCGTAACCCACAAATTCGTTGTTGTCGCCCGTAAAGAGTACGTCGGCGGCAATCTTGAATTTGCCGGCGGCACGTGCCTTGTTCTTCTGCTCGAGCATGCAGGCTTCAAAGCCTTCGGTATCGACCGTCAAACCGCGTTCGCGGCAAACGTCGCCCGTCAGATCCACCGGGAAGCCATAGGTGTCGTGCAATTTAAAGGCGATGTCGCCCGGCAGCACTCCGTCCTTGCATTCGGCCATAGCCTCGTCAAGAATCTGCATGCCGTTGGAGAGCGTCTGCAAGAAACGTTCCTCTTCGGCACGAATCACTTCGGCAATCTTCGGATTCTTGATTTCCGGATAGATATCGCCCATTTCGCGGGCAAGCGGCTCGACCAATTTGTAGAAGAACGGACCGCGGGCGCCAAGCTTGTAGCCGTGGCGGATCGCACGACGGCAGATGCGACGAATCACGTAAGCACGCCCCTCGTTGCCGGGCTTGACGCCGTCGGCCACGGCAAAGCCGCAGGAACGGATGTGGTCGGCGATCACCTTGAGAGACGGACTCTGCGGATCGACATTTTCGGCACCGGCCTCTTCAACGGCTTGCTTCGCAGCACGCATCAGATTTTGGAAGAGATCAATATCGTAGTTGGTGTCGACTTGCTGCAAAACGGATGCCAGACGTTCCAAGCCCATGCCGGTATCGATGTTGGGCTTGGGCAGACGGTTCATGTTGCCTGCCGTGTCGCGGTTAAACTGCGTAAACACCAGGTTCCAGATTTCCATGTAACGGTCGCCGTCTTCGTCGGGGCTTCCCGGAGGGCCGCCCTGAATCTTGGGGCCGCGGTCAAAGAAGATTTCCGAGCACGGACCGCAGGGGCCGGTGTCGCCCATCATCCAAAAATTGTCGGACATGTAGCGGGCACCCTTATTGTCTCCGATGCGCACAATGCGCTCCGCAGGCACGCCGATTTCTTTGTTCCAGATGTCGTAGGCTTCGTCGTCTTCGACATAGACCGTCACCCAGAGGCGTTCGGCCGGAAGCTTGTAAACCTTCGTGAGCAGTTCCCAGGCCCAGGCAATGGCTTCACGCTTGAAATAGTCGCCGAAGCTGAAATTGCCGAGCATTTCAAAAAACGTGTGGTGACGAGCCGTGTACCCGACATTGTCCAAGTCGTTGTGCTTGCCGCCGGCGCGGATGCACTTCTGAGCCGTCGTTGCACGCTTCAGGCTCTTATCCAAACCAAGGAAATTATCCTTGAACTGGTTCATCCCCGCGTTGGTAAACAGCAGCGTCGGGTCGTCTTGCGGGACCACGGGGCTCGAAGCCACAATGGGGTGTCCCTTGCTCTCGAAGAACTTCAGAAAAGCCGTACGAATCTCGGCGGCCGTCATGTAAGTGTCGGGTTTCATAGAGATATGTGTGAGTCTTATCCAATAGTCGTGCAGCCGGGTTTTGCGGGCACAACAAATCCGCGGGTGTTGCACCCGCAACAATTCGGGGAATTTTACAGGAAAGGAAAACGACGGAAATGATCTGCCGCAGGTTGGGCATCATAATGCCTCCTGCGGCTGAACATTTTTGACTAATCCAACGCCTGAGCCATACGCTCGGCCAACTGTCGGGCCACTTCCTTGTCCTGCGCTTCAACCATGATGCGCAACAGCGGCTCGGTTCCCGACGGACGGATCAGCACGCGTCCGCTGCCGGAGAGCTCCGCTTCGCAGGCCTTGATCGCGGCAGCAAACTTTTCGTTGCCCTTCCAGTCATAGCCTTTTGCAATGCGGCGATTGATGAGGACCTGCGGCATCAACTGCAAATCGGCCGTGAGTTGGGCCAGATCCTTTCCGCTCGAGACAACGGCCGCCAAAACCTGCAAAGCGCTCACAATGCCGTCGCCCGTAGTCTGGCAATCAAGCGCAATCAAATGCCCTGAGCTTTCGCCGCCGTAGAGCCACCCCTTTTCGAGCAGCTTTTCCATCACATAGCGATCGCCCACCTTGGCACGCTCAAACGGGATGCCGAGTTCGGCAAACCGCTTTTCCAACGCGAAATTGGTCATCAGCGTTCCCACGACGCCCGAGGATTTGCCCATCGTTTGGATACGCTCGCGCGCCATCACGTACAAAAGCGCGTCACCGTTGTAGACGTTGCCCTGATTGTCGGCCATGATCAAGCGATCGGCGTCACCGTCAAAAGCCAACCCCAAATCTGCGCCCGCCTTAGCCGTTCTTTCGGCCAAATCGTCCGTATGTGTGGCGCCGACGTCACGGTTGATGTTAAAGCCGTCCGGTTCAACACCGTCGGACACAATGTCGGCACCCAGTTCATGGAACACCGAAGGAGCCGCGTGATATGCCGCTCCGTGCGCGCAATCGAGATAAAGCTTCATGCCTTTGAGGTCAAGACCGGTCGGGAACGTGCTCTTGCAGAATTCGACGTAACGACCGCAGGCATCATCGAGTCGATAGGCTTTCCCCAGCGCATCGCTAGCCACGCATTGATAGCCCTTGGCAATTTCGGCTTCGATTTCCTCTTCGACCGCATCGGGTAATTTGGTACCGCCGGCCGAGAAGAACTTGATGCCGTTGTCATGGTAGGGATTGTGACTTGCACTGATCACCACGCCCGCATCCAGACGCAAAGCACGGGTGAGATAGGCAACGGCAGGCGTCGGTACCGGACCGCACAGCACAATATCCACGCCGGCAGCCGAAAAACCCGCCTGCAGCGCGGCTTCAAGCATGTATCCCGACACGCGCGTATCTTTGCCGATCAGAACCGTGGCGCGAGCCGTTTTACTGTGTCGGGCAAACACGCGGCCGGCCGCCTGCCCAAGCAACAACACAAAGTCCGGCGTAATCGGAGCTTCACCTACCGTACCGCGTACGCCGTCGGTTCCAAAAAACTGTCTTGCCATTTTTTCTCAATCCTTTCGTCAAACGCTCAACGCGCTTGCTGCAAAACTCGAATTTTTTAATTTTAGCGAGCCGCCTGCAGGGCCTGCCAAACGTCAAAAGCTTCCCGGGTTTCCCGTACGTCGTGCACGCGAACAATTTGAGCGCCGCGCTCGGCCGCAAGCAAGGCTCCCGCTACGCTCGAAACGATACGTTTGGAAGGATCGGATTGGTTTGTTGCGGTACCGATCGAAGTTTTGCGCGACAGCCCCATGAGATACGGACGACCGCTTGCCACAAAACGTTCGGTGTGCTTCAAAATGCTGAAGTTGTGTTCAAACGTCTTTCCGAAACCGAAACCCGCGTCCCAACAGATTTGCGCCGGCTTGACGCCTTTGATCAAAAGCGCCTCTTCACGGCGCCTGAGATAAGTTTCGATTTCGCCGAGCAAATCTTCGTAGTCGGGACGGTTTTGCATCGTCTGCGGCGTGCCCTGCATATGCATGATCACGAGCCCCGCACCGCTTCGCGCGGCCACATCTTCGGCGCCGGGCAACTCAAACGCGCGAATGTCATTGAGAATGCATGCGCCGGCCTCGAGGCTGGCCTGCATCACTTCGGGCTTACTCGTATCAACCGACACAGCCAGCCCCTCCTGCGCAAGCGCCCTCACCACAGGTACCACGCGGCGGATCTCTTCTTCAACGCTGACCTCAGACGCTCCCGGACGGGTTGACTCGCCGCCCACATCCAGAATGTCGGCACCTTGTTCGGCCAAACGCTTGCCCCAGGCCACAGCCGCTTCAAATTCGTTGTGCGTGCCGCCGTCGGAAAACGAATCGGGCGTCACGTTCACGATGCCCATGATGAGCGGTCGCGTGAGATCCAGTAGGCGATCCCGACATTGCCAGGTTGTGGCCCGCGCGCAAATTTCTGTCTGCACGATTGTGTCCTTTCAAAAAAACGGCGGGACTTGCCCGCCGTCAAATGATTCGATAACGCTAATTATTTCGGCTCTTCTTTGTCCGAAGCATGTGCTTCGTGAGCAACATCATCCGCGGGAGCCTTGGCTTCCTGCATCGGCTCCTCAACCTTTTCTTCCTTTCGAGGTTCGGGCTTGGCCGATCCCGTCATCGGAGACTTGGGCGGACGCGGCTCATTGCCGGCAAGAATGTCGTCAATCTGATCGCCGTCAATCGTTTCCCAATCCAAAAGAGCCTTGGCCATGCGGTGCATTTCCTTCTGATGGCCTTCAATGAGGTCTCGCGCACGCTTGTATTGTTCGTCGAGAATGCGGCGGATTTCAGCATCAACCTGCTGCATTGTCTTTTCCGAAATGTGCGTGGTCTTCGTCACCGAACGGCCGAGGAAGACCTCACCCTCGTTTTCGGCATAGACCATCACGCCCATCTTGTCGCTCATGCCGTAACGCATCACCATATCGCGAGCAAGCTGAGAGGCACGCTCAAAATCATTGCTCGCCCCGGTCGTCATCTGATTCATGAACACTTCTTCGGCAATGCGACCGCCGAAGAGGATGGCGATGCGGGTAAGCAGATAGTCGCGATCGTACGAGTAACGATCTTCTTCGGGCAACTGCATCGTCACGCCGAGCGCTCGACCGCGCGGGATGATCGTCACCTTGTGCACCGGATCCGACTTGGGCAGAAGCTTGGCAACCAGTGCGTGACCGGATTCGTGATAGGCCGTATTGCGGCGCTCGTCTTCGGTCATCACCATGGAGCGGCGCTCCGCCCCCATCATGATCTTGTCCTTGGCCAATTCAAAGTCGTTCATTTCCACCACGCGACCGTTGCGGCGTGCGGCAAAAAGAGCGGCTTCGTTAACGAGGTTGGCAAGATCGGCACCGGAGAAGCCCGGCGTACCGCGTGCAATCACGTCGGGCTGCACGTCGGAGCCGATCGGCACCTTTTTCATGTGCACGTTGAGAATCTGTTCGCGACCGCGGATATCGGGCAACGGCACCACGACCTGACGGTCGAAGCGCCCCGGACGCATCAAGGCGGGATCAAGCACATCCGGGCGGTTGGTTGCGGCAATGACGATGACGTTGGTGCCGGTTTCAAAGCCGTCCATTTCCACAAG
>ULVX01052004.1_pt1 | contig 35326 bp, 34 predicted proteins | sample 1959811 | NCBI WGS metagenome assembly ULVX01 (sample SAMEA4835797, study PRJEB28245) | human gut metagenome | biome: gut microbiome; material: fecal sample | place: Denmark | collected 2008
CGCACCGTTGCGGCTTGTAACGGATCGACTTTCATGTTCGAGAGTACGTTGATGTAAAGGAGCTTTCCTTTCATCGCTTCGTCGATTCCTTTGGACGCGTCGGCCAGGCGTCGGAAAAATCCTGCATCCTTGCGAAAGCCTTCGCCGTGTACGGCGGTTTTGCCGTAGGCGCCGGCCAGCCCAATACCTACGTTTTTCATGGCGCCCGAATAGCCTGCAAAGCTTGGGATTTTGAAATTGGCCGCCACAATGACCATGCCGTATTCGTCTAAGAGCGCTTTGGAGACGGATACTTCATTGAGTTCTGCTCCCGAACGGATCGGGACCATACGGTAGGCGCCGTCTCGGTCGAGAATGTCGATCTGTTCGCGCGGGACACCCTGAGCGGCGATTGCATCCAGATTGCCCTGCGTGTTGCCGCGCCCAGAGGTGTATGTCGAAGCCCAGTTGCCCTCGACGTACAAGCTTCCCGGAAGATGCGCCTGAAGCGCTTGCCACAGTGTGCGATTGATGTGTACTTCGTCGCCGTGCAGTTTGATGCCGATGCGGCCTTTGACGGATGCGAGCCTCGCTTCGGTTCTCAGTTTTTCAAAAACAGCCACGAAGTTTTTTGCGGTAACGTCTTTGGCGTAGTACACACGAGGCAGCGCAGACTCGGCTGCTCGTATGGCGGATATAGGCAGAAATTGAGCCGCGATCGCGCCCGAGTAGAGCGCAAACTGTCGGCGGGTGAAACCGGTACCCGGCATTTGACGAGAGCTTTCTTTCTTCATCTTGCAGCCTGTTTTCAACAATGTGATCGAGTGTTCGAAAGAAGCGTAGCGGCAGGGTTATCTTGCTGTCCAATGCCGAATCGTTACGCAGCGCGATGCCAAATCCTTATGAAAGGTTTCTCGGTCTGTAGCACATGAGTGCTGCAGACCGAACAGGAAAGGTCAGTTTGAATTGATTTGGTTTTGCTGTTCGGCAGGGTAGCGATCGCCGACGATGTTGATGGCGGCTACCTGTTTTTCCAGTTCATCCCATTCAGTGCGGCTTACCTTGAAGTCGAGCGAACGCAGGTTTTCCTCCAAGTGCGAAATCTTGGTGGTGCCGGGAATCGGGACGATCCAATCGGCCTTGTCGAGCAGCCATAGCAATGCGATTTGTGAAGAGGTCATGCCGTGTGTTCGACCGAAGTGATTGAGCGCTTCAACGATACGGTAATTGGCACGCAGCGCCTGCGGTGTAAAACGCGGCAACGTAGGACGGTTGTCGTTGGTTTTGTCGAACTGCGTGTATTCGTTGACGGTGCCTCCAAGAAAACCCCGATTGAGCGGACTGTGGGGACGAACCCGATGCCGAGTTCCTGCAGCACGGGGAACACTTTGGTTTCCGGTTCGCGCCACATGAGGTGGTATTCGCTTTGGATGGCCGTGAGCGGACATTCTCTGTGGGCAGCGCGGATTGTGTTAGGGCCGACTTCGTACATGCCGAAGTGCTTGACTTTGCCTTCTTTGATGAGGTCGGCAACGGTGCCGGCAACGTCTTCGGCGGGGACGGCAGGGTCGAAGCGGTGCTGGTAGAAGAGGTCAATGGTTTCAATGCCGAGTTTTTTCAGCGACTCTTCGCAAACGCGACGGATGTTTTCCGGGCGGCTGTTGAATTGCCTTTCGATCTTTTTTTCGTTTTCGTCAAAAACAAAGCCGAATTTGGTGGCGACCTGAATACGATCCTTAAAGGGAGAAATTGCTTCGCCCACAAGTTTTTCGTTTTCAGCGCGGACGCGTCCATAGACCTGGGCGGTGTCAAAAAAAATTGACGCCAAGGTCATAAGCGTGAGCGATAAGGCGCTTGAGCATGGATTTGTCAGGCGTTTCGCTGCGGTGGTGGCTCATACCCATGCAACCCAAACCCAATGCGGTGACCCGCATGGCAGCTTGACCGGAGCCGAGCGTGCGAGTCTGCATGATGTCGGCAATGTCGATGACGCGGGTTCTTTGATCGGAAGTTGCCTGAGCGGAAGGGACAAACGCCGAGACTGCCCAACAGGTGGCGGCGTGTTGTTACGGATGTCATGAGGAACTCCTTGCAACAGTGAAATCAATGGGTTGCAAAAAGTATCCCTCGAGTTGAAAAGCTATGTCAAAGACTGATTTTTAATGATTTTTTCATGCAAATTTCGCATGAAATTAGCGATCGGGATTTCGCAGTTGAGACCAAAAAATTTCGCCGGCCTTGGAAAGTCGGTGATTTTTGCGCCGCACGAATTTGTGACGCGCCAGACGTTCCGGCGCAAGCGGCACGAACCGAAGGCCTGACGAGGGACGGATGCTGTAGGCGCCCTCCACGCACAAAAGGGCGTCGCCGATTTCCGAACCGATGAAATGCAGCGACAGACTCGGAAGGTTGTGGTACATCACGACATTCTCGTCCTTGACAAGATCGGAAAACCACGTTTTGATTTCGCTTCGCACAATCGCACGGCGCGGCAGGATCACGCGAAGAGAGGAGATTATTTGGCCGTCGGCAAAGGTTTTTGAAGCGACGGGGTTGTCTTCGCGAACCACGATGCCCCAGCGGTCGGCGACCGGCAGATTGATGGCGTCGTATTTGGCCGCTTCAACGGGTTCCAGAAGGATGCCCATGTCGATGCGATCGTGATCAAGCGCACTGCGAATATCATCGCCGTCGGCCGAATACAGTTCAAACTGCACCTGCGGGTAGGTCGATCTAAACGCTTGAAATTTGTCAGCGAGGAAACGTACTGCACTCGACTCAACGCAGCCGATGCGCAGTTCACCGGAAAGGAATCCCGCATTTTCGCGCAACTCTTTTTTGGTGCGTTCATCGAGGTTGAGGATCTCCTGCGCACGCTGCTGTAGCAAAAAACCGCTTTCCGTCAGCGCAAGCTGTCGTTTGGAACGATCGAAAAGTTTGCAACCGAGTTCCTCTTCCAAGTCTTGGATCTGACGACTCAGCGCGGGCTGAGAGATGTAGAGCAACTGCGCGGCTTTGGTGATGCTGCCGACGCGGCAGATCGTCAGAAACGTTTTCAGCACCTTCGTATTCATGACCGATCCTCAAACAAAAGCAGATATGTCATTTTTGCATGAAAAAGCACCCTAAATAAGTATTGGATATTGGCGACGGCTGCAGGCACAATTGAAAACACAAGGTTTTCCTAAGAAAAACAAGGAGATAGCAATGCTGAAGGTTTCTCTTGCTTTTGTTTTTGCGGCGTTGATGGTCGGCTCTGCGGCAGCGGCCAATATCCCGGAAGGCTCTCAGCTGGTGACGCGCGCCAAGGACTTGGCGGTGGTTGACGGCGGCAACAAGGTTTTTACGGGCAAGGTGAAGATCCAGGCCTTGTCGGATAAGCTTCCCGGCATGCCGGTAGCCGGTGCCTACGTGATTTTTGAACCCGGGGCCCGTTCCTTTTGGCACACGCATCCCACCGGACAGGTGCTCATCATTGCCGAGGGCGAAGGTCGCTCGGGCGTATACGGGCAGAAGGTGAGCGTACTCAAAAAGGGAGACGTGGTCGTTTGCCCCAAGGGCGTCAAGCACTTCCATGGTGCAGCACCCGATCAGCGTATGGTGCAGATGACCATCACGGGCTACGACCCGCAGGGCAAGAATGTTGACTGGATGGAACCTGTGACCGACGAGCAATATCTCAACGTCGAAACGGTCAAGTAATTTCGACAATTCGGTTTGAAACGAAGAAAGCCATTCTCGGCGAGTGTTTGAGAATGGCTTTCGCATGTTCGAAACGTCAGAACTTAGTCCAGATTGGGCTTTCGGCCTTCGAGGAAAGCGGCGCAGGCTTCTTTAGCAGCAGGCGTGGCGGCGGCTGTTTCGAAAGCAACGGCTTCGCGTTCGCGCACGGCTTCAATGTGTTTGTTCATGGCCAAACGCAGAAGCTCCTTGGACGAGCGTACGGCGACGGGCGAGAGCTTGGCTAGGCGCTGAGCGCGCGCCAGCGTCTGAGCGCGTACCACGTTGTCTTCAAAGACGGCGCTTATCAAGCCCATTTGCAGTGCTTCCTGAGCGGTGATGGGTTCAGAGAGCAGGATTTTTTCGGCGGCCTTATGCAGGCCGGCAGCGGCCACGGCGAGGTACGACACGCCGAAGCGCGGAGTGAGGCCGAGTGCCGTAAAGGGCAATGAAAAGAGGCTACTTGCACCGGCGTAGACGAGGTCGCAGTAATAGAGAATCGTGGTGCCGAACCCCACGCACGGTCCCTCGACGCAGGCTATCACAGGCTTGGTCATTGACTGCAGTTGCGTGATGAAGCGTCCGGCCGGAGAATCGGCTGATGCGTTCGGGTTTTCAAGTTGTTCTTTGAGGTCTCCGCCAGCGCAGAAGATACCGGGCTGCGCCGTGATGACAACAACGCGCACGTTGTCGTCTGCTTCGGCGTTGGCCAGAAGTGAGGTGAATTCCTCCAGCGTCTTGGCGTCGAGCGTGTTGCGCTTTTCCGGGCGCGAGATTTCAATGGTGAGAACGCGCTGTTCAAGAACTTGATTTAAAGGCATGAAAAGAAATCCTTTCGTGGGCTTGGAATAGTTTTATCTGTTCTGTCCGAGTTCGAGCGAGTAGATGAGCATCGTGGCGTCTTGCGGACAATCGGCCGCACGGTAGCCGCGGCGACTCATGAGGCCGGCCATGGCATCGTTGCCTTTAAGCACCCAACCTGATAGACGCCGTGCGCCGCGGTTGCGGGCTGCATTTTCAAGTTGTTGCATCAAAATGGCACCGAAACCCGAGCGCTGGAATTTATCTTCCACAACAATGCCGAATTCGGCCGTGTCGGAATCGGGAGCTTTCGTGAGGCGGCCGACGGCGTGAATTTCAGGGTGTTCGATGGAAGCCCCCGCATCGGTAATGACAAAGGCTGCTTCGCGTTCGCGATCAAAGTCCGTAAAGCCGATGATTTCGTTGTCGGTGACATCGGCCGCGTCCTTATGAAAGCGTAAATAGGCGCTCTTTTGCGACAGGCGCTGCAACAGGCGCTTTTCAGCAGCGAAATCTTCTGGGCGGATTTCGCGGATACGCATCAGGCCGCCGCGGCTCGTGAATTCTTCGCCCGAAGTGATCGGTGCGGGCTGCATCAGCATATGCGAGTATCGTGCGTCGGGCTCGTCGCTGCGGGCGCACAGCGCCACGCCGGCATCAAGCGACAAAGCCATTTGATCGTCTATGACCAAAGGATTGACGGAGATTTCGACCACGGCGGGAATCTCGCACATCAAGGCAGAAATTTTCAGAAGCGTTGCCACGAGTGCGTCTTCGTTTGCCGCGGGTAAACCGCGGAAGTCGCCCAGCGCCTTGTAAACCGGGTGACGGCGAATCATGCGGCGCGCCAGAGGCTCCGTGAGCGGCACGACTTCCACTGTGCGTTCTGTGAAAATTTCTCCGGTACGGCCTCCGGCCGAGAAACTGATGGCGGCGCCTAGCACGGGATCGGTGGCGGCGCGGATACACACTTCGCGCAGACGTTCGCTATGGGCCATCTTCTGCACGAAGACGCCCTTAAAAAGTGCCATGGGAGCGCGTTGAGCACAGCGATCACGTACCGTACGGAACGCTTCGCGCACTTCGGACTCGGACATCAGGTTGAGTATGACGCCGCCCGTATCGGTCTTGTGCGCAATGCCTTCGGCCGAAATCTTGACCGCTACTGGAAAACCGATGCGGCGTGCGGCGGCAGCCGCTTCGTTTTCGCCGGGGGCAAACGTGCAGGTCAAAGACGAGATTCCGAAACTTTGCAACAGTTCGGCCGTTTCATTGTCTGAGAGAATGAAGCGTTGCTGAGTTTTGGCTTGTCTAACGATGCGGCGCGCGGCGGCAAGATCGGGGTTGCCGGCCGTGAGCGTTTCGGAAGGCGGTTGCAGACGCTGCTTTTTGAGACTCTCGTAACGGGCCAGATTAGCAAAAGCGCGTACAGCAAGCTGCGGCGTTGCCAGACACGGCAGGCCGTTGCGTTTAAAGCTCGAACGCATCAGGCTTTCGGCAAAGGGAGCGGCCCAACAGACAATGACCGGTTTGAAAGATGTTTTCGCGGCGTTGGCCAGAAGTTGGGTCGTACGAGGCGTGGCGTTGGCTGCTGTCGGAGAGAGGGTGATCACGACACCGTCAACGTTGTCGTCGTTGAGACAAGCCGTGAGTGCCTGCGCGAAAAATTCTGCGTCGGCGTCGGCAGCAATGGCCAGAGGATTGGTGGCGCCGAGGTTGGCACTGCATATTTTTGACAGCGTTTTTTCCGTAGCAACGGAGAAATTGGCAAAATCAATGCCCTCGGCATCGGCCGCGTCGGCTGTCAGCAGTGCAAAGCCCAGACCGGTTCCGAGCATCGCCAGACGTCCCTGACGCGGATTTTTTCCCGTGTTGAACACTTCAAGCGTGGTGACAAACTCTTCGAGCGTGTCGCAGCGGATGGCGCCCACGCGTGCGATGGCTGCGTCAAAGACGGCTTCATCGCTTGCTGCCGTGGCAAGGCGCGCACATGCTAGACGCCGGGCGTTGGTGCCGCGGCCGGCTTTGAGCACGATCACCGGCTTTTGGCGAACGGCATTTTTAAGCGAAGAGAAGAAGCCTCTCGGATGTCGCAGTGCTTCGACATGCAGCGCAATGATTTCGGTTTGCGGATCGGCCACCAGAAAGTCAATCATTTCCGCAAGCGACACTTCGCTTTCAAGGCCGGAGGAAATGACGGTGGAAAATCCGATGCCGGAGCGATCGGCATACTCGAGAACGGCGGCCGTCACGGCGCCTGACTGGCAGAGCAGGCCGATGGAGCCGGTTTGTGCCAGGTGCGGCCAATAGCTGACATTCAAGCCGATGCTTGGACGCATGATGCCCATGGAATCCGGGCCGATGAGACGAATGCCGGCTTCACGAGCCATTTGAGCGATGCGTTCGCGCCAGCGACGGTCGGCCGTGAGTTCTTCGTCGCCGGGCGTGATCAGCACATTGGGAATGGCCAGTTTCTTGCACTCCTTGAGCAGCCCTTCAATTTTGGACGAAGGCGTGGCGAAGACAGCCAAGTCAATCTTGGCCGGCACTTCCGAAAGAGACGGCCAACAGGACGTCACACCGATGTATTTGTATTTCGGATTGACGGGATAAGCTTCGTGCACGCGTCTGCCGTTCATCACACCGCTCCAGACAAAAGATCCTCGACTGCCGGGGCGGTCACTTGCGCCAACGACGGCGACGGCTTTCGGATTAAAGGCGGAGGTCAGACTGTGCAGAATATCCATGGCTAGACACAAAGACGAAAGAAAGGCGCGACTTGGCGACAAAGCACAACGCGCCGCAATTTCCTATCATTTACGGATGTTTGATTTTAACCGCGCGGCGGCTTGAGCTTGTGTCGAAACCGGTGAAGGCCCAGGACGCACGTGCTTTGGAAACAAAATATTTGTCAGCAAATGCATCAGAAGGAAGAACTGACCACGGCTCCGCCCGAGCGCTGGCTTAAAGCCGACGGCAGTACTGTTTCGTGCACGGAAAAAGTAAAGGTGCTCGAAGAAAACTGGGAAGAGGTGAAAGCGCTGCTGCAGGATGTGCTCGATGACGCTGTTTTGATGGGCTGTACTGAGCATCAGGTCAAGGCTGAGTACAAGCGCTTGATTGATGCGCTTCAATGTGATTTCAAGGAGCAGAAAAGCTGAGACTTTTGCTCGCGTGTTTGCGAGTTTTGTGCAATGAAAGTCGTTGATGCGATCCGATAATGGTGAAACGGGAGTTTTTCTTTCGGAGGCGACGAAATGACTCAATACGCATGTTGTGACAAACACGGGCTGTCGCGACGCGATTTGCTCAAAGGCGTTGCGGCCGGTGCCGTAACTGCAGCTTCGCCGTTGGCGGCAACGGCGGCAAAGGAAGGTAAGAAGATGACAACGACTGAAACGATGGGTCAGGCCCCGGTGGTGGCTTGTAAGAAAGTAGCGGCCAATGCGCCGGGTGCAAAGGCCAAGGTGTATTTCTCGCGCAAAATCGACGCGCAGACGCTGATCGATCTTTATGAGCGCATCAACGAAGGCATCTATGGCAAGGTGGCCATCAAGTTGCATACGGGCGAAAAGAACGGTCCCAACATTTTGCCGCGTGACATGGTAAAGGCTTTCCAGGCAACGGTGCCTGACTCCGTGATCGTGGAAACCAACACGCTCTATGAGGGCGATCGCTTTACAACCGAACAGCATCTTGAAACGCTCAAGGTCAACGGCTGGACCTTCTGTCCGGTTGACATCATGGATGCCGAAGGCACGGTGAATCTGCCGGTGCGCGGCGGCAAGCATTTCAAGGAAGTTTCCATGGGCGGCCATATCGTCAATTACGACTCCATGATCGTGCTCACGCACTTTAAGGGGCACGCGATGGGCGGTTTCGGCGGCTCGATGAAAAATATCGCCATCGGTTGCGCCGACGGCCGTATCGGCAAGGCACAGGTGCATGCCATTGACGATGTCAACAAACCTTGGGATCAGTGGCCTGCCAAGGAACGTCTGATGGAAACGATGGCCGAGTCGGCCAAGGCCGTGATTGACCATTTCGGCAAGCACATCGTTTATATCAACGTGATGCGCCGTATGTCCGTGGACTGCGACTGCGCGGGCATCGCCGCGGCCGAGCCCACCATCGAGGACGTGGGTATTCTTGCTTCGACCGATATTCTGGCCATTGACCAGGCTTGCGTTGACTTGGTGTACGCCACGCCGCACAACCATGATCTGGTCGAACGTATCGAGTCGCGCGTGGGTATGCATCAGCTTACCGCCATGCGCGAACTGAAGATGGGTAGCGATCGCTACACGCTCATCGAAGTTTGACGGAATCTCTAGGGGAGGTTCGAAAAAGCAAAAACGCCCGAGATAAACCGGGCGTTTTTGCTTTGCGACGCTGTTATTGCAACGCTTTGCGTTGTCGAATTAAGCTGCCGAGGCTTCCGAAGCTTTTGTGCGGCGCGTCGTACGACGGGCTGCAGCGGGCTTGGCGGCGCTCTTTTCGTCGGAGACTGCTTTGGCCTTCGTAGACTTGGGCTTACCAGCAGCAGCGGCGGCGCGCTTTTGCACCAGCGACTTTTCCGGCCGCGTCGGGCGCAGGATCTTCTTGTTTTCAGCGGCAAGACGTTCGGCTTCGGCCTTGGCGGCGGCCTCGGCCTGTTCGTCTTCAGCCGTTCTCATGGAAATGCGAACGACGGGAGGAGCCACTGCGGCTTCTTCTTCCTTGACACCCCACATGGCGAGAATTTCAGACTGCGACGGAGCAGCCTGACGCTCGCGGCGGGCGACGACGCTTGCGCGCACGATCTTTTCAATGTCAGGAAGGGGAAGACGATTGAGATCCGTGAACTCGATGAGGCTGTGTTCCGCATCGATCCCTTTCATGGTGGAGAGGAACGGTTCGATGACGGACCTTTCGGCAATGTAAAGCGTGAGCGACTTTTCGCGGGATTCGAGACCGAAAAGCGGTCCTCCGTTGAGTTCATAAAAGACAAGGCCGAAACGCTTGCTTTCACGCACACCGCGTGCAGCACGGCGAATCAGACTTGCAACTCGGGCCATAGCGACGCGACGATCCGGCGGCAATCCCTGAAGGAAAACGCCCAAAACCGTAGCTCCAACCATAAAACCTCCCAAAATCACACATGCCGGTGCGGAGAAATTTTCCGCACAAAGAAACGCTTAATTTTACCCGATTTAGGAGTTCTTTTCACGATGTCAATTTGTCCAGTCGCGTGGCCTTGATAAGAGAAGTCGTTGTTTTTTCAGGATTTTGTCAATGGTTGCGATAGAAGGTGTACGTGGCGGTAAAAGGGACTTTGAGGGTAGATCCCAGCTGAGACGGCGAACAACGGGTAAGCGGTACGCCGCCTTTGCCGTTGCTGCGTTTGATGTGCGTGATCCCGGTGAGCATGCCTTCCTTACCACGCGAGGTGGTGCGATAGACCAGATCACGCAAATTGCCGGGGGAGGCATCGTCGGCATACTTTTCAATTTTGGCGACCAGAATGGAGCCGTCTTTGGCAAAGACGCTTCCTTCGGAACCCTGGCGAGCAACCACATGGCCCTTTGCGTCTTTGAGTTCAGCCTGCGGCGTAATGAACTTCCAGTAACGGCCGTTGGCGTCGGCCGTGCATTGAAATTGCTGTATGCCCTGCGCGGAGAGCACGAAGGCGGCCGAGGCGTCTGCGCCGGGGGAAAGAGGATCAAAAATGCTTTGAATGGTCGAGCACCCCGCAAGCGCAAGCGAGAGGACAATCGTAAGAAGACGGCAGTAGGACATGGTTTTTCAATTCGGTCAATAAAAGGCGACAGGTGAGTGATTTTAGTGCCTGCAACTCCTCTTTTCGGCTGAAGAAAAAAATGGAAAGGCCCGATAGGCTTTCAAGATGAAGAGCGTTGCGAAAAACTCAAAATTTGCGGCGTGCAAATCGTCAAAGTTTTGGCAGAATTCATAACAATATTGTTTACCCCATGCACGGGCGTTTCATGAAGTGAAAACGTCCGCGCGGTTTCGTGCGCGTCCGGCGACAGACTACAGAAGCGGGCGCGTGCAACGGCACATGGAGAATACGTCGTGTATCAGATCAGAATCCACGGCCGCGGAGGGCAGGGCGTCGTAACCGCCGCCGAAATGCTCAGCGTGGCAGCCTTTACCGAAGGCCATTGGGCACAGGCGTTCCCGAGCTTTGGCTCCGAACGAACCGGCGCACCGGTGGTTGCTTTTGCCCGTATCGATGAAAAAGAAATCCGTCTGCGTGAACCGATTCAGGAGCCCGATGTGGTGCTCGTGCAGGATCGCACGCTTTTGGAAAGCGAAGATGTCTTCGGCGGCATTCGTCCCGACGGCTATGTGCTGATCAATAGCTCGTCAACGCCCGAAGAACTCGGACTCGGCGAACTCATCGCACGTCTGCCCAAGGGCCATGTTCAGACGGTACCGGCCACGCGTTTTGCCATTGAAAACATCGGCCGCCCGTTGCCCGGTGCCGGCATGCTCGCGGGCTTTGCCGCCATGACGGGGGCGATTACGCTCGAGAACGTACAGGCGGCTTACAACGCGCGTTTCGGCGGCAAAATTGCCGAAGCCAACGCCAAGGTCGCGCAGGCGGCCTGGGATCACGTCAAAGCCCAATTGAAGCAAGCGGAGGAAAACTGATGCTCAAGCAAATCGAAGGCAGTCAGGGCGTTGCACAGGCCGTGGCGCTGTGCCGACCCGAGGTGATCTGCGCGTATCCGATTTCGCCGCAGACCCATATTGTGGAAGCGCTCGGCACAATGACCCGCAAGGGTTTGATTCCCAACTGCGAATACATCAACGTTGAAAGCGAATTTGCAGCCATGTCGGTGGCCATTGGCGCCAGCGTGGGCGGCGCACGTGCCTACACTGCAACGGCCTCTCAGGGACTGCTCTACATGGTTGAAGCAGTCTACAACGCTTCCGGTCTGGGGCTGCCTATTGTGATGACCGTTGCCAACCGAGCCATCGGTGCACCGATCAACATTTGGAACGACCATTCGGACTCAATGAGTCAGCGCGACAGCGGCTGGATTCAGATTTTTGCTGAAACGAACCAAGAAGCGGCTGACTTGCACATTCAGGCTTTCCGCATCGCCGAAGAGCTATCGCTGCCGGTGATGGTCTGTATGGACGGCTTTGTGTTGACGCACGCCTTTGAACGCATCGACATCCCCTCTCAGGAAGATGTCGACAAGTTTCTACCGCCGTATTCGCCCCGTCAGGAGCTCGACCCGAGCGATCCGATTTCCATCGGCGCCATGGTTGGTCCCGAGGCCTTTACCGAAGTGCGTTACCTCGCGCACGTCAAGCAACGTCAGGCGCTCGAGCTTATCCCGCAGGTGGCCGCAGAATTCAAGGAAGTGTTCGGCCGCAGCTCGGGCGGTCTGGTTCATACCTACCGCTGCGAGGATGCCGACATTCGTATCGTCGCTATGGGTTCGTGCCTGGGAACGATCAAGGACGCTGTCGACGAATTGCGTGAAGAGACAGACCTCAAGATTGGTGTTGTTGGCGTCAAGTGCTTCCGTCCGTTCCCGGTTGAAGTGATGGGCGAAGCGCTTGAAGGCGCCAAGACAGTGGTTGTGCTCGAACGCACCCTTGCTGTGGGTTCGGGCGGCGTATTGAGCCGTGACATCATGGTTTCCATCAAAGATCCGAGCGTTACCCGCTACACGGTCATTGCCGGCTTGGGCGGTCGCGCCATCACGAAAGCTTCTTTGAAGAAGATGCTCAGGGAAGCTGCGGCACATCAGCTGGAAACGCTGACCTTCATGGACCTCAACAAGGAACTTGTCGAGCGACAGCTGGAACGCGAACGCAAGACTCGCAAGTCCGGCCCCGTGCCCGAAGCTTTGATTCGCGACGCGGCGATGCACCAGTAACGTCAAAAGAGGCAATACCAAATGCAGGAATCAGCAATCCGCTTTTATCAGACGGGCACCTGGACGGTCGGCAATCGCCTCCTTGACCCGACGGATCGTACCGTTCAGTCCTCCCAGGAGCGCCACAACGCTCTGAATTCCGGTCACCGCGCCTGTCAAGGCTGCGGCGAAGCGCTCGGCGCACGCTATGCAGTTGATGCGGCCTTTGCCGCCACCAACGGGCAGATCATCGCTACCAACGCCACGGGCTGTTTGGAAGTCTTCTCGACACCGTATCCGGAAAGCGCCTGGCAGCTACCGTGGTTCCACTCGCTTTTCGGTAACACGGCGGCCGTTGCGACCGGTTTGGCTGCGGCCGCACGCGTCAAGGCCCGCAAGAAGGGCGGCGAACCTGTTCGCATTCTGGCCTTGGGCGGCGACGGCGGCACCACGGACATCGGTTTCGGATGCCTGTCGGGCATGTTTGAGCGTAACGACGACGTGCTCTACATCTGCTTTGATAATGAGGCTTATATGAATACCGGTGTGCAGCGTTCGTCGGCAACGCCTCCGGCGGCTCGTACGGCTACGACGATGCCCACGCCTGACTTCCCGGGAAACAGTTTCGGCCAGGGCAAGAATGTGCCGGCCATTGCTATGGCGCACGGTATTCCCTATGTGGCAACTGCCACTGTGGCCGACCTGCACGACCTGGAACGCAAAGTGCGCTATGCGATGAGTTTTCACGGCGCGCGCTACATCCACATTCTAGTTCCCTGCCCGCTCGGCTGGGGTGCTCCGTCGGCCAAAACGATTGAATTGGCGCGCTTGGCGCGAGAAACGGGTTTGTTCCCGGTCTTTGAAGCCGAATACGGCGAAGTGACTAATGTCTCCAAGATTCGCCGCAAGCAGCCTGTCGAGAAGTACCTGATGCTGCAGAAGCGCTTTGCGCACTTGTTCGGCAAGAAGGGAAATCCGGAAATCGTGCAGCGCATGCAGGCGCTCGCAGACCGCAACATTGCCCGCTATGGCCTACTCGGTGACGAGCAGGGCGATGACATCCCGGTGCCCGAACAGGCCGACGAACGTCATCATGTGATTTGATCCGCTGCCAAAGCGACTGATTGTGAGCGGAAGTTAAGAAAATGACTCAGAAAAATACACCTTTTGCCATCACGCTCGATGTGGGTAGTTCTCTGGAAAACCGCACGGGCTCCTGGCGTACCGTCAAGCCGACCTACGTCAATCGTTTGCCGCCGTGCAACGCCAAGTGTCCAGCCGGCGAAAAGTGTCAGGCGTGGCTGTATGCGGCCGAATCGGGCAATTACGAAGAAGCCTGGAAGCGCATTACGGCCGACAATCCTTTTCCTGCCTGCATGGGACGCGTGTGCTATCACACTTGCGAGACAGCCTGCAACCGTGGTGGACTTGACGAATCCGTAGGCATTAATTCGGTAGAGCGTTTCCTCGGAGACAATGCGCTTGCCAAGGGCTGGGATCTGCCTAAGCCTCAGGAAGAGACCGGTAAGCGCGTGTTGGTGGTGGGCGCAGGTCCCGCTGGCTTGAGCGCGGCTTACCATCTGCGCCAGGCCGGCCACACCGTGCACGTGGTCGAAGGTGCACAGGCCGGCGGCGGCATGATGCGCTACGGTATTCCGAAGTATCGTCTGCCCCGTGAAGTACTCGATGCGGAAATCGAGCGCATTGTGCGCACGGGGGTGACGATCGAATACGGCCGCGAAGTGACCGATCTTGCACAGGAAATGAAGGAAGGCAAGTACGACGCTGTGTTCCTGGGCGTGGGTGCACATTTGGCTCGACGCACCTATATCCCAGCGGGCGACGCCTCGCGCGTTCTGGACGCTGTGAGCGTTCTCAAGGACGTTGCCGAGGATGAAAAGCCGATGCTCGGTCGCCGCGTGGCCATTTACGGCGGCGGCAACACAGCTATCGACGTAGCACGTACCGTGCGACGCATGGGTGCTGAACCCCTGGTGGTTTACCGCCGTACACGCGATCGCGCGCCGGCGCATCAGACCGAAATTCAGGAGGCCATCGAAGAAGGCGTCAACATGAAGTGGCTCTCGACCATTCGTGAGGCACAAGGCGGCGAAATTAAGATCGAGAAGATGGAGCTTGACGAAAACGGCAAGCCGCGCGGTACGGGTGTCTACGAAAACATCGCCGTCGATACGGTGGTGCTGGCGCTCGGTCAGCAGACCAATCTCGGGTTCCTCGCCAACTTCCCCGGATTGCAGGCTCAGGACGACGAGCTTTTGGTTGACGAAACCATGATGACGACGGTGCCCGGCATTTTCGCCGGCGGTGACATGGTCAAGGGCGACAAAAACGTGACGGTGGCGATTGGCCACGGCAAGAAGGCCGCGCGCGCCATCTCGGCCTATCTCAAGGGTGAGAAGTACGTTGAGCCGCCCAAGGCGCCTTTGGCAAGCTTCGATCGTTTGCATACTTGGTACTACGCTGATGCGCCGAAGACGGTTCGTCCGATGCTTGACCTTGCGCGCCGCACGACCACGTTTGATGAAGTGCAGCACGGCCTGACCGAAGAAAACGCTCTTTTTGAAGCGCGTCGCTGCATGAGCTGCGGTAATTGCTTTGAGTGCGATAACTGCTACGGGGTATGCCCTGACAATGCAGTCATCAAGCTTGGTCCCGGCAAGAAGTTCAAGTTCAATTACGATTACTGCAAGGGGTGCGGCATTTGTGCCAACGAGTGCCCGTGCGGTGCCATCGATATGGTGAGCGAAGACATCTGACGGCCAGACTTCTTTGAAATCCGGTTTTGCATGGGCGGCTGGCAAGAGAGGGCCGCCTGTGTAAGACGAGGGTTTCTTTTTTTGACTTTTGAATTCAAATTCCAATTAGAATTCAAATAAAAGAACCGAATAAGGAAAGCGGTAAATGGCGTCCAAAAAAATCGGGCTCGCGTTGCTGGCATTGTGCTTGGCAGCCGGACTCGGCTACGTTTATGTTTCCGACCGTAATGCAGCGGGAGACTCCTTGAAGATCTACGGTAGCGTCGACATGCGCACGGTGGACTTGGCGTTTGAGGAATCAGGCCGTATCGGGCAGGTGTTGGTGGAAGAGGGTGACACGGTAAAGACGGGTGATGTGCTTGCCAAGCTTGACGATGAGCGTTACGCCATTGCGCTGGACAATGCCCGCGCTACGCTTGAAGTACGCCAAAAAGAACTTGATTTGCTGCTTGCAGGATCCCGTGTTGAAGAAATTGATGCGGCGCGAGCCACTTACAAGGCCAATGCTGCATCGGCAGCGCTGGCTCAGCGCATCTGTAAGCGCGAGCAAAAGCTCGGGCAGGCAACGACTGAACAAATGGTCGATCAGGCTTGCTCGCAGGCGCGTGTATCTCAGGCTCAGGCTTTGGCCTCCAAAAAGAATCTTGATTTGCTGCTTGCAGGAACGCGTATCGAACAGATTGATGTGGCGCGAGCCAATGTGGCGCTGGCCAAGACCGGCCTTGACGATGCCGCTCGTGCGTTGCGCAATTGCGAACTCAAGGCACCTTCCGACGGCATTGTGCGCAGTCGCCTCAAAGAAAAAGGCGACATGGTCTCTGCTGCCTCTCCAGTTTATGAGGTCGCGCTGATGGAGCCCATGTGGGTGCGGGCCTGGATTGATGAGATCAATCTCGGAAAGATTGCTGTGGGGCAGAAAGTGAAGGTTTTTTCCGACAGCTATCCTCAGGAACCGTTTGAAGGCACGGTGGGTTTTGTGTCGACCGTTGCGGAATTCACGCCTAAGACAGTGCAGACCGAAGCGCTGCGAACGGCGCTGGTCTACGAAGTGCGTGTTACCGTTCAGGATCCTCTCCATCGTCTTCGTCTGGGTATGCCGGCCACGGTTCAATTGATCGAGTGACGGAATTGCAGGTATGTCTGACGAGGCGGTTGGCTTGACTGCGGACAAAGTGTGCGACAGCGCTCTTGCCTTTGAGTCCGTGTGTCGTTCGGAGAAGGGAGCTGGCGAAATCCTAAGCGGGATCACGGCGCGCTTTGCCGCTTCGCGCCTTGTGGCACTTGTGGGCGCCGATGGAGCGGGCAAGACGACACTCATGCGCATTGCGGCGGGCATTTTGCCACCTTCGGCGGGGCATGTGCTGGTGTTTGGCGAAGAGCTTTACGGCAAAAAGCTCGCTCATTTGCAAAAGCAGTGCGGCTATATGCCTCAGAAGTTCGGGCTCTATGAAGATTTGAGCGTTGCGGAAAACTTCAAGCTTTATGCCGATTTGTTCGGTTTGTCTGAAGGGCAGAGAAAAGAGCGGACAAAAGAACTTCTCGAGATGACGGCGCTCACTGCGTTTACCGAACGTCCGGCGGGAAAGCTCTCGGGGGGAATGAAGCAAAAACTGGGGCTTGCCTGTGCGCTGCTGAACCGCCCTCGGATTTTGTTGCTTGACGAACCGACCGTCGGTGTCGATCCGCTCTCACGACGCGACTTGTGGCGCATCCTGCGCGAAAATGCCGCCGAGAGGGACATGCTTATCGTGGTGGCGACCACTTACATGGACGAAGCGGCGCTTTGCGATGACGTGATCATTCTTGAGGAAGGCCATATGCGCGTGACTGGCACGCCCGAGTCGATTGCCCGCCATGCTCAAGGTTGCACTTTTTTTGCCGAACAGGAAAAAAAAGAGTTGCCGGTGCGTCTGCTGCAGGATCGCCTTATTGCCGATACGGAACATCTTCTGGATGCCGTGCCGGAGGCGGCCGGTGTTCGGCTTCTGACAAACGGCACCAGTGACGCGCAGAAGCTGCAAGCGCTATATCCCGGCGTGCGCTTTGCCGAGCGCCCGAGTACGCTCGAAGATGGTTATCTGGTGTTGCGAAAGGAGTTTTTAGGCGACTGGCGGCTTGAAGCCGAGAAAAGTTTGTCGCTGTTTGAATCTTCTGCAATCGCAGACTCCGATCCGGCAGTCACGGGGAACTCCGACAGTGTGATCCATGCCAAGGGACTGGTGCGTCGTTTCGGTTCCTTCGTTGCCGTCGACAAGACAGACTTTGACGTGGCGCGCGGTGAGATTTTCGGACTGCTCGGTCCCAACGGCGCAGGCAAGACGACGACCTTCAAGATGCTGTGCGGATTGTTGGAAGTCTCCGAAGGCGAACTTTGTGTGGCAGGCATTGACGTGCGACATGCTCGCGAAAAGGCCCGGGAGCTTTTGGGCTATATGTCGCAGAAGTTCTCGCTTTATCCCGGACTGTCTGTGCTGGAAAACCTCACGTTCTTTGCAGGGGCCTACGGACTGACCGGCTCACGCGGAAAACAGCGCATTGCGCAGGTTCTGCAAGCCTTTGGTTTGGAAACATTTGCCTCGCGCGCCGCGGGCTCCTTGCCCGGCGGCTACAAGCAACGGCTGTCTATGGCAACGGCCTTGTTGCACCGTCCCCAGATTCTCTTCTTGGACGAGCCAACGAGCGGGGCCGATATTCCGACCCGCCGTCGATTCTGGCGCTGGGTGACGGCGTTGGCGCGAAACGGAACCACGGTGGTGGTGACGACGCACTTTATGGAAGAGGCGCTTTACTGTGATCGCATCTTGATTCAGGATGCAGGCAAAAGCTTGATTTTGGGAACGCCCGAAGCGGTACGCTCCGGTTGCGCGACGATGAACGAAGCGTTTATTCGCGTAGTGACGCAGGCACGCCATGCAGAGGCCAATCGCCGAAAGGAGGCCTCATGAATGTCTTTTCTTTGTGGCTTACGCACGCTGTTGCGCTTACGCTTAAAGAAACGCGCCAGATTCTGCGCGACAAAAGCGCCATTTTGCTCGGCGTTTTCATGCCTTTGATGCTGATCATTTTGTTTGGCTACGGGCTTTCTTTTGACGTTCGCAACATCCGCTTGGGTGTGGTTGATACAGTGCGCACCGAGCAAACGGAGCGCATCACAGCAAGCCTCGTTGCCAACGAATCGTTCAAGACAACCGTCTACGTTGCTCGAAGCGATGCTCTAAAGGCTTTGGAAAGTTTCGAGATTGAAGCGTTGGCAGTCTTTGAAAAGCAAAACACTTCGAGCGTGTCGCGGCAGATTGTGGTTGACGGAATTGATGCACCGCGCGCCACCATGATTGTCAATGCGGTCTCGGGTGCCGCCGGCATTGCGATGGCAGGTGAGACCGAAGGAGCGGGCATCGTTGTGGTACCGCGCATCTGGTTTAACGAATCGGTCATCAGTACTTGGTATTTGGTTCCGGGACTTTTTGTGATTGTGCTTACGCTTACGGGTTGCATGATGACGAGTCTGGTATTGGCGCGTGAGTGGGAGCGCGGCACGATGGAAGCGATGATTGCGACACCTGCATCGCCATCGGCCATCTTGGTAAGCAAGACCTTCCCGTACTTCTGCCTGGGAATGCTCGGCTGGGCGCTTTGCATGACTGCGGCCTATTTTCTCTATGAAGTGCCGGTGCGCGGCAGCTTTTGGCTCATTTTGAGCTCTTCGGCTTTGTACCTGTTGATGGGATTGGGATTGGGGCTGGTGATTTCCGGCGTGACCCGTTCTCAGTTTTTGGCTTCTCAGGTCACGGTGCTCGTGAGTTTCCTGCCGGCTGTGATCCTTTCAGGGTTTATTTTTGATTTGCGCTCAGCGCCCGCCTGGGCCGATGCCATGGCGCACTGCCTGCCGCCCGTGTACTACCTTGAAGTGCTTAAGGTGGGTTTTCTCACCGGCGGCATGGAGGAACTCGTGACGAAAAACATGGTGATCTTGTCACTTTTTGCGGTGGCTGCCTTTACGGCGTCTTACCGCTTGTGTCAAAAGAGGCTTCGAAAATGACGAGATTGCTGCAGTTGCTGATTCACCGCAGCGCACGGTTTCGCGCGCTGATGCACAAAGAGCTTTTGACGACGCTCAAGGACCGCACAAGCCGCATGATTCTTGTGGGGCCTTTGGTTTTGTATGTCATTTTGTTCGGGTATGTGGCGACCTTCAATCTCGACTACGCTCCATATGCACTGCTGGATATGTCCAAGACCAGACAGAGCGCCGAATTGATTCGCGCTGTAGACGAAAGTGCGGTTTTCGATCGGGTGATGACACTGCAAAATACCGCCCAGATTGCGCCGGCGATCGACTCGGGCAAAGCGCTTGTCGTATTGGTGATCGGGCAGGACTATGCCGAGAAACTTTCGGAGGGCCAAGTCGCGCAGGTGCAGGTGATCATTGACGGCCGCAATTCCACAACCGCGCAGCTGGCGGCCGGATATTTGTCGATTATCGCGGGCAACGTGTCGGGGGCGGGGACTGTTTTTGAGAGTATTCGATATCTATATAACCCCAACAATCTCACACAGTGGTTTATTTTGCCTGCGCTCATCATGATGCTTTCGATGTTGCAGATCATGGTGCTCTCGGCGCTGTCAGTTGCCCGAGAACGCGAAATGGGAACTTTTGAGCAGTTGTTGGTAACGCCTTTCACGACCGGGGAGTTGCTGGCTTCCAAGGCGGTGGTGCCGATTCTGATCGGCATTTTTCAGGGGACGTTGATTTTCCTGATTTCGGTGTTTTGGTTTCAGGTGCCGCTGATGGGCAGTATTCTGAAAATTTATGCCGTGATGGCGGTCTTTGTACTGTCCATCGTTGGGCTGGGACTTGCCATTTCGGCTTACAGCAAAACCATGCAGCAGGGGCTTTTGATTGCGTTTGTGACGCTCGTTCCGATGGTATTGCTTTCGGGGCTTTTTACTCCTGTTGACAACATGCCCGACTGGATTCAGACAATCACTTGGGCTGACCCGCTTCGCTTTGCGTTGTTGAGCGTGCGGCGCATCTATTTGGCGGATGCCAGTTGGGCGCACATTGCTTACACCATGATTCCGACAGCTGTTGTGGCGGCAGTCAGTCTTCCCTTTGCATACCACTACTTCAAAAAACGACTATGAGAAAAAAGACAGCGAAAGCAAGAACGGACGGGCAGGCGACACGGCAGGCGCTTGTCGATGCTGCAGGAATTTTGGCGGCCCGGCACGGCTGGGCTTCGGTACGGGCTAAGGATGTGTGCAAACTGGCCGGTGTCAGCGCAGCCAGCGTCAACTACTGGTTCGGAAGCCGTGACGAGCTTTATCGGGAGGTGGTTCGGCAGATTCCGGAAGGACTCATTGACGGAAAGTTGGAAGAATACTTTCAGAGCAATGCAGAGCCGCTCGAGAAAGTTCGCAGAGTGTTGGAAACATTCCTCATGGCTCCCAGGGGTCGCGGCCAGTGGCATTTGGCATTATGGGCACGGGAAGTGTTTACGGGACCGTCGGAAGAATTTATTCGCGTGGTACGTGCAAGCGGCACCAAACATGTGATGTCCATTCGTCGGATTATTGCGGCGTATTTGGGAATTCCCGATGAAGGACCGGAAATTGAAACCATCGTGATGGCCGTCATGTCTCCGTGTTTATTGGTGGTGGCTTCTTCGCCCGAAGTGATCAAGGAGACCTATCCGAATTTGATGGATGCCAAGGGAAAAGAAGTGGCCGTAGAGCAACTGCTCAGTATCCTGCAGATGCTCAAGCTAAAGCGCAAGGACGAAGCGTAGTCTCGGGCGTACTAGTCTTCAAGAAAATCTTCGTTTTCTCGTCTTTCTTCTGCCAGTAACTTGCGGCTTGCCGCGGCAAACACCAGCAAAGCGCACAGACATAAGGTTGCTGCACCGAAAAAAGGCAGACCGGCGAGAATGTCATCGGGATGATGCCCTGCGCACATCAACATGGGTGTAGTAAAGGCCGGAGCGATAGCTCCCATGAGGGAGTGAACGGAGCTCACTGTGCCCATGGTGGCTCCTTGCACGCTCATGGGCATGCGTCGGCTGACAGTGCCCGACAGCAACGGCGTAACCGAGGCCGAAAGGGCATACAGGCAAAAGCAGATGCCTGCTGTCAGTCCTGTGGGACTCAGGGCGACGCCGATTAACAGTGCTACGCCCAAAGCAAGGCTCGTTAGTGTGAGTTTGACGGGAGAAATGTAAAGCAGTAATCGCTGCAGGAAATAGCCCTGCACGACGGCGATGCCCAGACTTAAACCGAAAATGGTGAGCCCGATTTCCCGCGGTGTAAAGCCGTAGCGAAACTCGGTGTAAAGCGCCCAGGAATACTGCATCAGACTGTTGGCCAGACTGAAAAACGCGAGCGTAAGGACAAAGATGCGGATTTGAGGCAGCTTGAGCAGATGCGCGAGGCTGCCGAAGGCATTGTTTTTTCGTAGGCTTACGGGTTCGGTGCTTCGCTGTGCAATTGACTCGGGGAGCACGAACAGCCCGTAACCGAAATTGAGAAGCGTGACGATGCTGGCGGCAATAAAGGGAAGATGCGGGTTATTTCCGCCCAGAATGCCGCCTAAAGCAGGGCCGATCAGAAAGCCCGCGCCGAACACGGCACCGATTCGGCCGAAGGCGGCCGCGCGTTCGTACCCCGTGGTGACATCGGCAATGTAGGCTTGCGCGACGGAAATATTGGCAGAAAGAAGACCGCCGAAGATACGGCTGGCGAGAATGGCCGTCAAAGAAGTGCTTAGCGCGGGCACCGCAAACATGATGCCCAGGCCGCAGATGCCGCTTAACAGAACGGGACGACGGCCGATACGGTCCGACAAGGCGCCCAGAAGAGGCGAAGCCAGAAATTGCATGACTCCGTAACTCAGCATGATGGCGCCGTACCACCACATCTGCTCGTCGCGCGTGTCGGTGAGTACGCCGATCAAGCGGGGTAAAACGGGAATGATGAGGCCGATGCCCAGAGCATCCAGAAAGATGCAGGCGTATATGAACCTCAGTCGTGACGGCAGTTTCATGCAAGAAAAAAAGGAAGCGGTACTGCACCGGTAGTGACCGGACGAAAACAACCCGATATTAACGAAAAGCTCTGTTGATCGTGAGATGACGAGTACAGACAAGACGAAAAAGGCGGAAAAAATAATGCCGACGGTTTACACGGTGCGGCAGTTTTTCTCGTAGCATGAGGAAAGGCACATTTTGAAGGAAAGAACGTTGTGATTCGAAATGAAAACAGTCAGTCGGTGTTGCCGCAAATCGCGCAGTATTGGAACCGACGCGCACAGGGGTACGCACTTCAAGTTGACGACGAATTCAAAGCGTCGCTTCAGGACGTGTATTTGCCGTGGTTTAAAACGGTTGCTGCCGAGGGATCGGTGCTTGATGTCGGTTGCGGTCCGGGCTTTTTTTCGGTGATGCTCGCAAAAGCGGGTTACGCCGTTACGGCGTTTGACGCGAGTACCGAGATGCTGCGAATGGCTTGTGAACGAGCAAATGCGACAGGAGTGTGCATTGATGCGGTACTCGGCGACGCACAGCTTCTTCCTTTTGCCGATAACACGTTTGATTGCGTCTGCTCGCGTAATCTTGTTTGGAATCTTGAACTGCCTCAGACGGCCTACCGCGAGTGGTTGCGAGTTCTAAAGCCCGGCGGCGTACTGCTCATTTTTGACGGTAATCATTACCGTTACTTGTTTGACGAGCGCTATGCACGGGTACATAAGGCGTGGGAAGACAGAAGCGACCATCAGATGCTCGGCGTGGATGCTCGCGTGATTGACGATATTGCGGCAAAACTGCCTTTGAGCCGCCGGATGCGTCCGGAGTGGGACGTCAGTACGCTTTCCGAGCTGGGTGCACAGGCGCAAAGTACGGTACTGAAGACGCTTACGGATCCGAAGACCGGCGAGGTGTTGGTGACCGATTTCGTCGTACGGGCCGTCAAAACGTCCTGAAACGACTTAAAAGTGCAACCGATTGATACGAAACGCTCGTTTTGAGGCGTATTGCCTAGAGCCTTTTTGTCTTTGAATTGTCACAATACTGAAACAAACATTTATACATTCGCAGGGAGTCAATACGAATGAATCAGAAACCTCGACGTTTGATGCATCGGGCCATGCCGCTGATTCTGGGCGGCAGCCTGGTGAAGCAAATCGTGATTGCTTTGGTGCTCGGCATCCTTCTTGCTCTCGTTGCTCCGGGCGCAGCCGGATCCGTGGGCATTTTAGGTGGCCTTTTCGTGTCGGCCTTGAAGGCGGTGGCCCCGATTCTCGTTTTCGTCCTGGTGGCAGCTGCCATTGCAAACCATCAGTCAGGCACGGCCGCACACATGCGACCGATTTTGGTGCTCTACCTTGTGGGCACCTTTGCGGCGGCAACGACGGCGGTTATTACTTTCTTCCTTTTCCCCGTGTCGGTGAACCTGATTGCCGACGCAAAGGAGGTTGCTGCGCCCGGCGGCATCGGAGAAGTGCTCAAGAACCTCGTCTACAGTGTCGTTGACAATCCCGTCAAAGCGCTGATGCAGGGCAACTATATCTGCATCCTTTTCTGGGCGATCGGTCTGGGCATTGCCATTCGCAAGGCCAGTGACACGACCCGACTGGTGATGAACGACATCGCCGACGGTGTGGAATTTATTGTTCGCATCGTGATTCGTTGTGCGCCGATCGGTATTTTCGGATTGGTGGCAAGCACCTTTGCAACCGAGGGGCTGGAACTTCTGGTCAATTACGCTCAGCTGCTGATTCTGCTGGTGGGCAGCATGCTCTTTGTGGCGTTGGTGTTGAATCCTCTGATCGTTTGGTTCTGCATTCGCAAAAACCCGTATCCGCTCACGTTCCAGACGCTCCGCGAGTCTGGCATCACGGCGTTTTTTACGCGTTCTTCGGCGGCTAACATTCCCGTCAATCTCAATCTGTGCAAGCGTCTTGGACTTGATGAAAGCGTCTATCTGCTCTCGATTCCGCTCGGCGCCACAATAAACATGGCCGGTGCCGCCATCACGATCACAACCTTGAGTTTGGCAGCTGCTTATACGATGGGCGTGGCGGTGGACATTCCGACGGCCATTCTGTTGTGCGTGGTGGCAAGCCTTTGCGCCTGCGGCGCAGCGGGTGTGCCCGGCGGCTCGCTTATGCTTATTCCGTTGGCCTGTTCGCTCTTTGGGCTTGACAGCAACATCGCCATGCAGGTGGTGGCCGTGGGTTTCGTGATCGGCGTGGTGCAGGATTCCTGTGAAACGGCGCTCAATTCCTCTTCGGATGTGCTCTTTACGGCAGCGGCTTGCATGCTTTTGGATCGCAACAAGGCTCAGCGTCAAGCTGAAGTGCAGGAAGCTTTGAAGGACATCTGACGAACGCAAAACGCTAAAATCCGCAGCTGTTAGCGATTCGTGCGGCACGACTCGATTCGGGACGTGCCGCTTTTTTGGTGAGACGGTTTTGGCTGATTCGGCGAGCACAATTTTGACGAGAGCGCACGACATTCTTCATCGGGTGTTCGGATTGCATGACTTTCGCGGCTTTCAGGCCGATGTGATCGAAACGTTGGCTCAAGGGCGCGACGCACTTGTTCTGATGCCCACCGGCGGCGGCAAGAGTTTGTGTTATCAGATCCCGGCTTTGCTGCGCGAAGGGGTGACGATTGTTGTGTCTCCTCTGATTGCCCTCATGGCCGATCAGGTGGCAGGTCTCGAAGAGTTGGGCATTTCGGCGGCCTACCTCAATTCTGCCTTAAGCTGGCCGCAGCAGCGTGATGTGCAGCGGCAGCTTGCCGCAGGCAACATCAAACTGCTTTATGTCGCTCCCGAACGACTGGTGATGCCCGGCACCGTTGAGCTTTTAAAGCGTATCAAGGTGGGGCTTTTTGCGATTGACGAAGCGCACTGCGTTTCGATGTGGGGGCACGATTTTCGTCCTGAGTACGGAGCGCTTTCGATGCTGCGCGAGCAGTGGCCCGAGGTGCCTCGTGTGGCACTCACGGCCACGGCAGACCTCAACACGCGCCGGGAGATCGTTGAGAAGCTTCTGATCGAGCCCAAAGAATTCGTTGCGAGTTTCGATCGCCCTAACATTCGTTACCGCGTGGCTGAAAAAAGAAAGCCCGCCGAAACGTTGCGCGAGCTTGTCGACTTCATCAAGGAAGAGCATGCCGGCGACACGGGCATCGTCTACTGCATGTATCGTGCAACGACGGAGGACGTCGCCAAAACACTTTGCAGTCACGGACTTCGTGCGTTGGCTTATCACGGCGGCATGACTCACGAGGAGCGCACTGCCAATCTTGAAACCTTCCTGCGCGAAGATGGTGTGGTGATGGTGGCCACCATCGCTTTCGGCATGGGCATCGACAAACCCGACGTGCGCTTTGTGGCGCACCTGGATATGCCCAAAAGCATCGAAAATTATTTTCAGGAAACGGGACGCGCCGGACGAGACGGAAAGCCTGCAGATGCATGGATGGCCTACGGTTTGATTGACGCAGTCAATCAGCGTCGCCTCATGGAGATGGGCGGCGGTGACGAAATGTATGCGCGGCTGACTCGCACCAAGCTCGAAGCGATGCTTGCTCTGGCCGAAACCGCGGGCTGCCGGCGACAGATGATTCTGCGTTATTTCGGCGAAGAGTCCGGTCCCTGCGGAAACTGTGACAATTGTCTTGAGCCGCCCAAGATGCAAGAAGTTACCGAAGACGCCAAGCGTTTGGTGAGCTGCATTTGGCGCGTTAATCAGGCAGGCGGTACGCCCTTCGGCGCCAACTACATCGTGCAGGTTCTTCAGGGTGAACTTACCGACCGCATTCTTTTAAACGGTCACGACAAACTTTCCACGTTTGGCATCGGCAAACACTTGTCGGCCGAAGAGTGGCGGCGCATTTTGCGTCAGCTTATCGCCCGAGACATTGTGCGTGTGGAAGCACACAATATGGGCGGCCTAACGCTTGGTCAGGCGAGGGGGCTGTTAAAGGGTGATGAACAGATTTTCATTCGCAGTACGCAGAAGCCGGCCAAACGGCGTCGTCGTGTCTTTGAGGAACTTACGGGCGAGGATCTGGTCATTTTTGAGCGCTTGAAGCAATGGCGGCGGGAAAAGGCCAGCGAAACGGGAAAATTGCCTTATCAGGTCTTCAATGACGCTACCCTCGAAGATATCGTGCGGCTCCGTCCGGTCAACAGCGGTCAGCTTGCGCAAGCCTCGGGCGTTGGGGAAGTGAAGCTTGAACGATACGGCCGCGAGGTGCTTCAAATCATTCGTGAATACATCGCTCCCGGAAAGCGCGCGTAGCCGTCGTTTTCGGTAGCATAGGCGGCGTATCGGATTCAAGGAAAACTCATGAGTGACTCGATTGATTACATGCAGGCGGGACCTGCAACGGTTTTGGTGCATGCAGGGCGTCACCGCAATAAGGAACATCGTTTCGTCAACCCGCCGATTGTCAAGGGCTCAACCGTGCTGCACGAGTCTGTCAAGGACATGATTGAGCGCGAGGAACATCGCAACCAATTGATCGAGGATGTGCCCACGTACGGTATCTGGGGCACGGAAACGCATCAAGCGTTTTACGAAGCTATGAAAACGCTCGAGGGCGCAGCGGGCGTCTGGGCGTTTGCATCGGGACTGGCGAGCACGACAACGCCGCTTTTTGCGTTTGTGCATGCTGGGTGTCATGCGCTTTTCATGGACACAATCTATGGCCCCACGCGTGACTTTGCTGAAAAGATTCTCGTGAAAATGGGTGTGGAGGTAGAGTTTTTCGACCCTTACATCGGCGCGGATATTGAAAAGAAGTTCAAGCCCAACACGACGCTTTTGGTGATGGAAACTCCGGGTTCTCACAGCTTTGAATTGCCTGATGTGCCGGCGATTGCTGCCGAATGCAAGAAGCACGGCGTCTGGAGCGTGATCGACAACACGTGGGCGACGCCTCTTTACTTCAAGCCTCTGGCCGTGGGCGTTGATGTGGTTGTGCATGCCGCTACCAAATACATTGCTGGACATTCCGACATCATGATGGGCGTGGTGTGCTGCAACGAAAAAGCCTGGCCCAAGGTGTTTGACGCTGTGACAACAATGGGACAGACCGCAACGCCCGACGACGTTTATGTCGCTTATCGAGGTTTGCACACGATGAAAGCGCGCATTGAAGCGGCCTATGAAAACGCCAAGCAAGTGGTTGCCTGGCTTCAGAATCGTCCCGAGGTTGAAAAGGTGCTCTGGCCGGTTCTTGAAAGCCATCCGGATCACGCGATTTTCAAGCGCGACTTTACGGGCGGGACAACGCTTTTTTCCGTGGTCTTTAAGCCGGAATTCGACGGCAAATTGGCTCCGATGATTGATGCGCTCAAAATTTTCGGGCGAGGCTACTCCTGGGGTGGCTACGAAAGTTTGTTGATTCCGGGCTACGGCAAGCGAACCGAACGAAACTCGCCTTTCAACCGCATGGTGCGAGTGGCTGTCGGTCTGGAAGATCCTAAGGATTTGATTGCCGATCTGCAGCAGGCTTTTGAAAAGCTCGTTGCTTAATGGGTTGTATCTAAAAAGCCTCATTGCGGGCATCACGTAGGATTTTTGGAGTGAAATTTCCCGCAAGATCCGTATGTGCGGCGGTCGTGGTGTAGACTCAAATGGATGACCTGCGTTTGAACGCAGACGCGGGCGTTGTGAACGTGGATTGAGAGCAGATCCTGCAAACCGAGGAGAAAGAAATGATTTTGCAGAAGATCAGAGGTTTTTTTGAATGGCTTGGCAAGCGAAGCATGGCAAAAAGCCGCAAGGCGCTCAATTACGAATGGACAACGATGCGTCCCGAGGGGGAAGCACCGGTTAAGACCGTAAATATCGATGAGCCGGAGGCTTCCGAGCGCCCCGCGCCCGTGAAGCCAGTGGAGGTTGAATCGGTCAAGCCCGCTGCGGCGGCTCCCGTTGCTGCAACCCAGAGCGCTGCGGTTGATGCAGAAAAGCAAATGGTTGCCGTACTTAAAGTACTGACCATTCGCGACGCCGTTGAAGCGCTTCAGGCCAAGTTTGAGAACGCGGCCGATGTGCGTCGCAGTCGTGTGGCTCTGTTGGCTTATCTGAAGGATTCGCCCGAAGCGGTTGCTTTCCTGCAAGAAAAGGTCAAGGAAAAGAAGAAGGCGACAAAGAAACCCGCAAAGAAGACTCCTGTCAAGAAGCCGGCACCTAAGAGTGTTCAGGAGGCAAGCTCCGTGCAGGCGGATGTTGCCGAAGAAAAGAAGCCAGTTGAAGCGATTAGGAAACCTGCCGTGAAAAGGGCGGCTCCGGAAAAGGTTGCTGTGACCGAACCGGGGACACCGGTTGAGACTACGGCAGTGGAACCGACTGTCGAAGCAGCTCCAAAGGGCGAAGAATCGAAACCAGTCGTTAAGAAGACCGTTCGCAAGACAGCGGTCAAACGAACAGCGGCAAAGAAGACGGCCACGCCGACTGAAGAGAAGCAAGAGGCTCCCGTAAAGAAGACTGTCGCGAAAAAGACAACGACAAGAAAGCCTACGGCAAAGAGGTCGACTGCGCGTAAGGTTGCACCCAAAGTGACGGATGAAGTCAAACCGGCAGAGCAATCTGCCGAAGCGGCTCCTGTTGCCGACAAGGCTTCATAAGTAGCGGCCATTCAGGACCACGACAAAGGCGCCCGCGGGCGCCTTTGTTTCGTCAGTGATGTACGCTGATGCCGAGAGCCTTGAGTGAGGTTCCCACTTCAAGCGAGAAGTACGCTGTGGAAATCACGATCATGGCCACAGAGGCGAGCAGGAAAACATGCTTGGCGGTGTCGAGATCCAAATCGAAAATGGCTCCGAGCGTGCTTGTCAGAACGAGCAGCCCCGCACAGGCCGCCGAGAGCACCACAAAGAGAATCGCTTTGCGCAGCAGTTCGGCACGATGAAAGATGAGTTCGATGGCTTCGGCCAGATGCGGATCGGTGCCGCCCGTCATTTCATCGGCGTGCAGAAGCTGACGGACGCGTGCGGTTGTGTGGTCGTAGCGAGCCGACATCGTTAAAAGCAGAAGACCGACGCCCGAAATGAGCGTAATCGGCGTAAGTGCCGAGCTGAGGATCAGCGTGAAATCAATGTGATTCATGGCAACCGGGCAGATTAGTTGGTGAAACGACGGCGGCGGATGGCGCTTTCCTGTTCCTTGCGCAGTGCCAGAGCTTTGAGCGACGTGGTCACTTCAAGCGCAAAGAAAATGGTGGAGACGACGATCAAGCCGACACAGCACAGCAATAGGACGTGCTTGGCGATCAAAAGATCGACTCCAAACAAGCCTTCGAGCGTGGAAGCCAAAACGAGCAGGCCGGAGCTGGCTGCCGATAGCACGACGAAAAGAATGGCTTTGCGCAGCAGTTCGGCTCGGCGATAGTTGAGAATCAGACGTTCTTCGATGCCCGGGTCAAAATCCGGAGAGCGTCCTTGTTGGCGAAGATTCTCGCGGACGCGGTCGCAGGCTTGTGCATAGCGGGCCGACATGGCCATGAGCAGCAGCCCCACGCCTGAAATCAGGGTGATGGGCGTGAGTGCCGAGCTCAGGATGGAAGCAAAATCAATGTGCGGCATTTGACACTGAAAAAAGAAAATTGGACGCCCCTTCGAGGGATTTCGAAAAGGGGCGCAAATTTTATTCAATTTCAGTAGGTTCGGACGATTTGAGGAAAGAAATTTCTTTCGGTGCCACGATGCGGTGGAAATCTTCGGTGTTGATGATGATGGAGACGTCGCGCGCTCCCGCATTGAAGGCGAGCTCTTCGTAACGGGTAAAAAGCGTCGGGTCGGCAACGCCGAGAAGTTTTTCATGCAATGCGACGGGCGGCACGGCACCCAGAATGCAACCGGTGAGCTCCATTACTTCTTCGGGACTGCAAAGACCGGCGCGGGTGGCGCCCAGAGCATGCGCGAGCTTTTTAAGGTCGGCTTGCTGGTCGGCCGGCAGCACGGCAAGGACGTATTGTTTGACGCCGTTTCCCTTGGCCATGCACACCAGTGCTTTGGCGCCTTGTCCCACCTCGGTACCGCGCACTTTGGCAACCGATTCGCTGGAGCGGTCGCCTGCGGGGTGATGCACGACGCGATAGCGAGCATGACCAGCATCAAATTTCTCGCAGAGTTTTTGAAGAACGTTTTCAACCATAATGTGTCTTTTCACAAACTAAAACGGAAAAACATTCTCATCATAAACGCATCGCGCGAAACCAAAATAAAATGAAAGGCCTTAAACCGCGGAGGCGGTCATTGATGACAATGAATGGAAAGTATGGTTGAAGGCACCGTTTTAGGGTTTGATTTCGGCGAAAAGCGAATCGGCGTGGCCGTCGGTTCGACGCTGACGGGTTCGGCACGACCGCTGTGCATTATTCAGGCCGGCGCCGGAAAGGATGCCAAATGGCAGGTCATTGCCGATCTGGTGGTCCAATGGGAGCCGTCGGCATTTGTTGTGGGGCTGCCCACACAGCGCGACGGATCGGCGGAACCGGCCACACGCATGGCTTTGAATTTTGCCAAGCGGCTTTATGGCCGAACGAAGTTGCCTGTTTACATGACCGACGAGCGCTTTTCGTCGGTGGTGGTGGACGACGGTACCGGGGCGTTTGACGATAAGTCGGCCGCCGTTATTCTTCAGCAATGGTTTGACGAGGGCTCTCCCGAGTGTCGGCCACAGGACATTGAAATTCAGTAAAGGCAGGTGGAAGATGCAAATGCTGATCGGTGCGGCTCGTTTTATTGCCGTCTTTGTGTACATCTTGTGTTGCTTTGTCATTATTTTCGGTGTGTTTCCGTTTTCAACGCCCGAAGGAAAAGGGCGCATCATCCGGCGTTGGTCGGCTCGTATCTTGCGTTGGCTTGGCGTCAAAGTGGATGTTTTCGGTCAGTACAGAGGAGATGCTCGCGTCCGGGACAGCGGACGCACGCCCGGCCAGGTCGGTCGCCTGATAGTGGCCAACCATATTTCGTTTTTGGATATTTTTGCGCTCAACTGTGTATTTCCGTCCGCGTTCGTAGCCAAAGCTGAGATTGCGCGTTGGCCCGTGTTCGGCATGATTGCCAAGTCTGTGGATACGGTTTTTATTGAGCGCGGCAACCGTCGTTCGCTGATCAAAACTGCGGAGGCCATGGCCAAAGCCTTGGATGAAGGCCGAAATCTTCTAATGTTTCCGGAAGGAACAACATCCGACGGTACCGGTCTTAAGAAGATGCATGGCAACCTGATGGAAGGAGCCGTGCGCCGGCGCGCTGAGGTAATCCCCGTGGTGCTGCGGTATAAAACGCAGGGAAAAGTGACGACTATTCCGGCTTATGTGGGCGATGTCGGCCTTTTTGAATGCCTGTGGAAAGTGGTGACGATGGAAGATCTTCACTTGGAAATTCATATGCTCGAACCGCTTCGCGGAGACAATCGCCATGAATTGTGCCGCCGGGTGAGCGCGGATATGTGTGCATTGATCGGATGTGTCGATCCGTTGGCAGAGTTGGAAACTGTATCCGCAGCGGTCGCTGAAAAAGAAAAAGCAGGTGCGTGATGTTTGATGGAATTGCCAAATTCGAAGTGCAGGTCAAGCCTGAGGATCTTGACGAACTCAACCACGTCAACAACGTCGTGTATATGCGCTGGATGGAGATGGCCGCACGAGAGGGCAGCGCTTTGGCCGGTTGGCCTACGGAACGCTACTTCAAGGAAGGACTTGGTGCGTGGGTGGTACGCAAGCACTGGATCGAATACCTGCGTGACTGCAAATTGGGTGACACTGTCGAGGTCTATACTTGGGTGCAGGAGTTCTCTGCAAGCACCAGTTTGCGACGTTACGCGATGAAGGTCAACGGTAAATTGTGTTGCGTGGCAGCAACGGAATGGGTTTACATTGATTTAAAGACACGATGTGCGAGCGAGCTGCCCGAACAGGTTGCATCCTGCTTTCAGATTGTGCCTTCTGATGATCTGCGCCTTAAGGAGCTCGGCATTGCTCGCCCTGTTCGCTATTTACCCACGGCAATGCGAACAGCCCATGCGGCTTGATGCAAAGCGACGTGATTATTTGAAGTTTTTTACCTGAGCAAGCGTTTTCAATCGTGTCATAATCACCTGTGCTCTTGTAAGTGAACGCAGGTTCAGGATGCCTTGCGCTCTTTTTTCTGTCATTCGATATGTCTCTATCCGATCCATTCTTAAGCATTGAGGACGTGACGTTTAGCTACGGCAACGGCCGCGTCATTCTCAACGATGTGACGCTCCGATTCGGGAGAGGTCAGGTCGTGGCCATCATGGGCGGTTCGGGAATGGGCAAAACGACGCTGTTAAAACTCATAGGCGGGTTGATCCGTCCGCAAAAGGGGCGCATTCTTTTTGACGGTACTGATGTGGCGACGGCCGATACGCAGGCTTTGTATCGGGCTCGGCGCAAGATGGGCATGCTTTTCCAGTTCGGCGCACTGTTTACAGATATGTCGGTATTTGAAAATGTGGCGTTCCCGCTGCGCGAGCAAACCGATTTCGATGAGGAAATGATTCGCGATCTTGTGCTCATGAAGCTTGACGCCGTGGGATTGCGCGGCGCTGCTGACTTGATGCCTAGTGCAATTTCGGGCGGTATGGCGCGTCGTGTGGCGCTAGCCCGTGCGATTGCACTGGACCCTGCACTCATCATGTACGACGAACCGTTTGCCGGGTTGGATCCGATTTCGATGGGGATCACCGCGCAACTTATTCGCAAACTTACCGACGCTCTGGAGGCGACGGCCATTATCGTGACACACGACGTGGCGGAAACGTTTGAGATTGCCGACTATGTTTATATGGTCAATGCAGGCCGCATTGCAGCGCAGGGGACGCCCGAGGAACTCACGGCTTCAACCGATCCGTACGTCTGCCAATTCCTGAAGGGACTGCCTGATGGTCCGGTGGCCTTCCATTACCCGGCCAAATCAGTGGAAGAAGAATTTGGGGTGCGGGTATGAATATATTGGTGAATTTTTTCTGCTGGCTGGGACGATATTCCATTCGTCAGATCCGAGCGATCGGTCGCCTGGCGCTTTTTTCATATCATGTTTTTCGGAATATTCCGGGTGCCTTGTCGCGTTTTTATCTGATTGCTCAGCAGACGCATTTCATCGGTAACTATTCGCTGTCGATTATTTCGGTGTCAGGCCTGTTTGTGGGCTTTGTGTTAGGTTTGCAGGGCTACTACGTGCTGGTGCGTTACGGCAGTGATCAAGCGCTCGGTGTGATGGTGGCACTTTCGCTGATGCGTGAGTTGGGTCCTGTGGTGGCGGCGCTGTTGTTTGCCGGCCGTGCAGGGACGTCGTTGACGGCCGAAATCGGTTTGATGCGCTCGGGTGAGCAGTTGGCGGCCATGGAAATGATGGGCGTTGATCCGATTCGCCGTATCGTTGTACCGCGTTTCTTGGGCACGGTGATTTCAATGCCGTTGCTATCCATTATCTTTTCGGCCGTCGGCATCATCGGCGCTTGGATTGTGGGCGTGGGTCTGATCGGAACGGATAACGGCGCCTTCTGGTCTCAGATGCAAGATGGCGTGGACTTTTTCTCGGATGTGGTCAACGGCGTTATTAAAAGCGTGGTCTTCGGCGTTGCCGTCGGGTTGATCGCGCTGTTTCAGGGTTATATCGCGCGACCGACGCCCGAAGGAGTTTCGCAGGCGACGACGCGTACCGTGGTGGTGAGTTCGCTTCTGGTTTTAGGGCTTGACTTCATCATGACGGCTTTTATGTTCTCTTAATGGATAAGCGGTTTTGCCACGAGCTTCGGTGAAAACTATGGAACGCAAGACAGTTGAATTTTGTGTGGGACTTTTCGTACTGCTAGGGTTTCTCGCCCTGATTTTCGTGTCGCTGCAGGCGGCTAATCTGGGAAACTTCAGTTGGAATGCGAAAACGTATGAGCTCAGTGCTAACTTCGACAACATCGGCGGTTTGAAGCCGCGTGCGCCCGTAAAGAGCGCAGGCGTCGTTGTGGGGCGCGTCAAGGAGATCACTTTTGACCAGGCCTCTTTCCAGGCGACAGTTGTGCTTAATATCGAATCGCAGTATAAGTTTCCGGCCGACAGTTCGGCTCAGATTCTGACCTCAGGGTTGCTCGGAGAGCAATACATTGGCATTTCTGCGGGCGGCGCAGATGAAGATATGGCTCCGGGGGCTCGTTTCGAGCAGACGCAGTCAGCTGTTGTGCTTGAAAACCTGATTAGCCAGTTCATGCTGCAGTTTGCTGAAAAAGGCGGTTCAGAAAAGTAAGTCTTTTTTTTGACAACAGACATTCGCAAAGTAAAAGCAGGATAAAAATGAAAACTTTGCCTAAGTTCGCTCTCATGCTGGCGGCCGTTGCTTCTCTGGCCGGGTGCGTTTCTGTGCCTGACAATGCCGGACAAGATCCGTCTGACCCTTGGGAAAAAATGAATCGCAATACGTTTGCGTTTAACCAGAAGCTCGATACGTATGTGTATCGTCCGGTGGCCAAGGGCTATGAATATGTTGTTCCGGAATATGCGCGCGAACGCATCGGCAACATCTACATGAACCTCAACGAACCGGCCAATGCGATCAATAACGCATTGCAGGGCAAGGGGGAGGGTGCTCTGGTGAGTCTGTTCCGCTTGATGATCAACACGACGTTGGGGTTGGGCGGTATGTACGACGTTGCCGGGACGGCAGCTAATCAGCCGACGCGGCGAGAAGATTTCGGTCAGACGCTGGCCGTCTGGGGCGTAGGCAACGGTCCCTACTTCGTGATTCCGTTCGTAGGGCCGTCGACCTTGCGTGACGCACCGAGTCTGGGTGTTGACTATCTGACTGCTCCGCAGACTTGGATGGATGGCGGTTGGGCCGAATGGGCGGCTTGGGGTGTATTGGCAATGGACTTCCGTCTGCGCATGATGCCCGCCACTGATTTGCTCAAGGACGCGGTTGATCCCTATCTGATGGCTCGCGAAGCCTATTTGTCGACCCGTCGCAATGCGGTCTACGACGGCAATCCGCCACTTGATTTCCCGGAAGACGAATTTGAAGACGAAGAAACCGATACCGCAGAAGCGCCGCAGGAACCGGTTGCTGACGCAAAGGAGCAATAAGCCATGCTGGATATGAAGATCGGTAAGCGCCGTTTGCTGACGGCAATGGGAGCGGCGG
>ULVX01003837.1_pt1 | contig 35301 bp, 56 predicted proteins | sample 1959811 | NCBI WGS metagenome assembly ULVX01 (sample SAMEA4835797, study PRJEB28245) | human gut metagenome | biome: gut microbiome; material: fecal sample | place: Denmark | collected 2008
TGTATTTAAGTATGCTTTATCTTCAGAATAACTAATAAATTTTAAGCCTTTATGATTTATGCAATGCACATAAGTTTGTTGAGAATATTTTATAGTAACAGATGTTGTCTGATGATAGTAAAATTTTGTTAAAATTTCTTGCTCATCATAGTCGCAACTTTCCATTATCTCTAAATATTCGTTAATTTTTGCTTTAGCATCTTCTATCTCTTTTTCTTCTTTTTTCTTTTGTTCTTCATCCCTTATATTAATTGCTTTTTCTGCATCTTTTTTATCGCAATATTCATTGTACGCTTTAACAGGTATAGACATACAAGAAAATATCCATATACCGTATATTAACTGTAATAGAAAGCTGCCTTTAGCGGCTATTGAATAATGAAAAATGCACTTGTTTATTATAATTACGATTGTAGATAATACTAACAAAATCATAGTAACCCCCTTTCTCGGGATTTTAAATTGTGCTATGATAGTATCGCAAAAAGTTTTATAAAAATTTTCAAACATTTTAAAGCCCTTGTGTTGTTTTAGTTCTGCAAAACCATGATAACATAAGGGCTTTGACATGTTTTAGGGATGGGCGGAGTTTCCCCCGCCCAGGTTTGTTTACCAAATATAAAATGGTCTATTCAATTTTCAAAGAGCGATTGTAAATTTTGCATTACAAATAGACCCTTTATAGGAGTCTTTTTGTTGTGTTTTTGGTAAGATATTCTTACGGAATTAAATAAGGGGAGAGACGTTTAAGCGATTCTCTCCTTGTTTTGTTCTAACCATAGATTGAGAGCCTCAACAATTATATTGCTCCGGTTTTTGCCGTAGGCAACATAAGAGTTGATAGTTTCTAATAAATCTTTTGGAATAGTAAACGATATTGTTTCCATATAATTTCCTTTCGATATTGAAACAATATCATGTCACTACATAAAATGTCAACTTTTTTTTCTTCAAATTAGAGAACAAAAGTATTCAAAATAGGTAAAACTCATGAATTTTAATGAGCTTTTAGATACTTTACAAAAGTTAAAATCCGGTTATAAAATCAATCAAATGTCGATAGCAAATGTATTAGGTTTGTCCCGACAAACAATGGGCAAGCGTTTTCAAATTGGTACAGAAGTTACTGTTTCTGAGCTTCAAGAATTAGAAAAATTTTATGGTGTTTCATTATATAAAGAATCTACCCCTAACACCTACGAGCGCCAAAATGACGAAACAGTCTATGAGCGTTTATCTCAATTCGGCAAAAGGCTTCAAGAAATTCAAGACAAGCACAACTTTTTAAACCGAGAGATGGCACAGCTTTTAAAAATCAGTGAGCGACAATATGCTCAACTTAAAGTCGGCAAGATGGAGCCGACAATTAGCATTCTCAATGAGCTCAAAAGAAACTTTGTTGTTGACATTGACCGGTTGATGTATGGGGAATGATGTGTCGTTGGATTGGCTGGTTAAAGGGGAGTAGTTAATCAGATAATAGGCTTATTTAATATATCATCAATGTATTTTATAATCCTGTTTATTACAATTTGAGTTATTCCGTTACTACAGGGTAACATTACTTTTAATCTTTTTAGTGCTTCTTTTGATACTTGTTCTATTTTTATAGCTTTTTGCCTTTTGTCATATGTAAAAACTTTGTCAATGCAAATATAGCTATCGTGTGAAAGTAAAGAACAATCTTCTGGGGTTATTATTGGACTTACATTTTGTTTGCTAGCCTTTGAATTAATCAACAATACGCAACTATCATCAAAATATATTTGATATTTTTCTTTTTGATGATAAGTATCTTTTCTGTGTGCTAAATACATCTCCCCTGATTGTGGCTTCATTTTGTTTCCTATATCACCATTAAATGTGCATATTCTCTCAAAAATTCCAATTTCTCATCATCAATTTCATCAAAGAAATCCTCATACGGGATTGTTGCATTTTTGGACTTTGGTTCTCTTTCTCTAGTATTTATCCAGGCTTTGTCATTGTGAGTAAGCTCACTTAATTGAGTGCCCGAATATTGCGAATATTGGCACAATGCATAATCTAACGCTTCTATATCACTTTTGGAAAAATAAATAAGATTAGCTTCTCTCAAAGGTTTGATTTCATTCCCCTTTAGGATGTAATCAAGACAACTTGTTTTGATTTCGTCATATAATTCTGATAAAACAGGACCTTTAGGCATAGCCGTATAGTGTCCGCCTAAAATCGGACGGTCATATCTATTAAGATGATATTTGTCAGCATAAAAAAGAAACTTAAGTAATTGTAATTTGTCTATATTTGGTTTTTTGTTTGCCAAATATAAGACAGCTTCTCTTGCTTTTTCTTTATTAAAATTAAATTTAATCATACTCTTATTTTCGCATACTTTGATACAGTTTTGTAGCCCTACATAAGGACGATTTAACAATTTTTGACTAACTCTCTTCAATAAGAGAATAATACAAAGTAAGATTAATAACAAGATTGTAAACATTGAAGTATATACCATTTCGGACCACTACACCATACCATAATTTTTTTACCATATCGGGTAATAATTTTTGTTAAAAATCTATTGACAAATGCTCCCGGAATAAATTCCGGAAGCACTATTTTCTATTTCTCCAACTTTCCATTCTTTGTATCAATCTTCACATTGTGAATCTCTTCAAGACTCCTTGAGAGATTAAAATACCTGAAATGAATTTTGTCTCTGTTGGTGTTAATTTCCGTTAGCAATTCTTTGTTTGCTCTGACATTATAGTTGTAAACCTTTTTAATCTCTTTTTCTGTGCGCACTTGGCCATAACAAACTAAAATACATAAAATAACAATGGCTGCAAACACCCTGTTAACTTCGCTGCATAAAAACTCCTGGACTTCGGTCAACAACAACCCAATACTGTTTTTCATAACTTCCCTTTCTTTTGTAAACCCGACACTTCCTCATTATGCTTGCGCTGCCTGTAAAATAAAACCATTAATCAGGCGTTTTGGTTCTCTTTATAAATTTGTATCATGATTGGTTCAGTCAGCTTTTGAGCTATACCATATAGGTGGTACGTTTAATAAAACTTCATGAAGTAAAGTAAAAAATTGCAAGCACTTGTATCGCTTCGACATAAATATCTGCAATAATGCTAATATGGCAGCAGAGGTTTCTTTTTTTAGTGACATGAAGCATAAAACCCGCGCACAAAGCCCCTTTAAAAAACGTGTGCGCTACAAGATACCTACTTACAAAAAATCTGACAAAATAAATAAGAATATTCTGGATTACAGCGCAAACCAGAGGCATATTTTCAGGTACAAAACGCTGCAATGTATTTATTGCGAAGTTGCTTTTCTCGTACTTCACGGGCAGCGCAGGCTCCCTGTCGGTGATGTGAGGCTTTATAAAGACGGACTTGTTGTACATTTTGAAACAGACTACGGTGTTTATAGCTTTGATTATCAGGCAGAAATCGACGGCACACAAACTATGCCCGTAGGCGAAAGGCTTAGAATACATGTAAAGCTGTTAAGGCTTTTAAGGCAAGGATACAAAGTCAAAAAGGCGGTGAGGTTATGTCACAAGCCGTTAAAGTAAGCAAAAATAACGGTAAATTCCAAAAAGGACAAAAAAGACCGGAGAATGCAGGGCGTAAAAAGGGTACTCCTAACAAGCGCACTGCAGAGATTGTTGAACGCCTAAAAGGGGTTGATATCGTAGGTGAATTACTCGAAATCGCACGAACCGCAAAAAAAGCTGAAACAAAAATTGCAGTTTACAAAGAACTTTTGAAATATACTTACCCGCAGCTCAAAGCCGTTGAATTAGACCTCGATAAGTCAACAGGTATTAATATTGTTGTAGCCGACAAAAAACACAAGGATATGCTCGAGGAGTTGTAATGCTTCAATGTTCAAATGTGTTTGACAGAAATTATGAATCTTACAAAATGCGTACGCGTTATATAATCAACCAGGGCGGTACTTCGAGCACAAAGACGTTTTCTATATTGCAATTATTAACAGCAATTTGTCTCAAATATAACAAGCAGATTGATATTGTCGGGTTATCTATTCCACATTTAAAATCAGGTGTATTAAACGATATGCCGTTTGTGTGTGAGCAATTCGGGATTGATTTTTCGAGCCATTATAATGAAACAAACCGGCAATTCAAAGCCGGCGCCGGAAAGATTAATTTTCTTGCGTTTGACAAGCTGGGCAAAGCACACGGCGGGCGTCGTGATTTTCTTTATATGAACGAAGCCAACCACCTTAACTACAACATTGTTGAACAGCTTATGGTCAGGACGCGAGAAAGCATATTTATTGACTACAACCCCACAAATGAATTTTGGGTGCATACAAAATTATTGAAAGAAGAGCAGGAAAAAACTACGCTCATACGCTCAACCTACAAAGACAACCCGTTTTTGGAGCAGACAATCATTGATACGATTGAATCTAAAAAAGGCAACAACAACTTTTGGCGAGTTTACGGCCTCGGTGAGTTAGGTATAGCAGAGGGGCTTGTATTTGATAATTTTGAAGTTGAGGAGTTTGATAAGCTCAAATTCGCACGCTATTACAACGGCATTGACTGGGGATTTTCAAATGACCCGTTCGCCTGTGTCAGAGTGGCTGTGGAGAATGATATTTTGTATGTTTGCGATGAGATTTATCAAAAGAAATTATTAAACAAAGACTCGGCACCGCTTGTTAAGGCTCTTATAGGTGACAGTTATGTATATTGCGACAGCGCAGAGCCTAAGTCAATAGAAGATTTTAGAGAATACGGCATAAACGCACTGCCAGTTACAAAAGGCCCCGGAAGTATCGAAAGCGGAATAAAACACATCCAAAGCTATAAAAAGGTTGTAATACACCCATCATGTCCTAATACGATTACAGAATTCAGGAGTTACAGCTGGAAACAGGATAAAAACGGTGATTGTTTACCAATGCCAGTGGATGCTTTTAACCACGCAATCGACGCAATAAGATATGCATTAAGCAGTATTGTTGGACATAACACAATCACCGCAATTAAGGGATTAAGGGTATGAATCCGCCCGTTTGATAAACTCTTATGATTGAATTAAGGAGATTCAATTAATGATTTATCAAATAGAAGCCGACGATAGTTGTATTAACGCCTTAAATGTCTCAAAATGGCTGTTGGAGTTTTCTAACAGGATTTTACCCGAGCGAATAAGGCTTGAGAAATACTACGATGGCGAGAATCAAATAATAAAACAAGGGGCTGTTGCAGGACGCCCGAATTACAAAATTAACGTAAATATGGCAAAATATATCACGGATGTTGCCACAGGTTACTTTATAGGAAAGCCCGTCACCTATGATGCGCTGAATGAAAATGTTAAAACGATTCTTGAAAAAATAGAGGACATAAATAAAAACTGCTCGGATGAAGAAGTAGATTACCAGGTTGCAGGCGATATGTCAGTTTTTGGAGTCGGTTATCAGCTGGTAATGGTCAAAGACGGCGTTGAGCCTTTAGAACAGCGTATTGTTTTTAAGCGGTTAGACCCTAAAAGGGTATTTTATGTCACAGACAACACTTTATTAAGAGAACCTTTGTGTGCAGTGTATTATTACACTTATAAAGAAAACAGACAGGTCAAAAACAGAGCTTATGTATATGACAAAGAAAACTTGTACATCTTTGACGGTTACGGCTATGCACTGCAGCTTGCAAGCGAAGAACCGCACAATATGGGCGATATCCCTATTTTGCAGTCTTTAAACAATGATGATGCATTCGGTGATTATAAAGCTGTTGACGATTTATTAGACAGCCTGTCTTTGACACTTTCAAACAACACGGACGACCTCCAGTCAATCGCAAATGCTATACTGGCAGCCAGCGGCGGCACTCTCGATGAGCAGGCAGTAAAACTTATTAACAAGTACAGAACAGCCAATCTGCCCGTTGGCGCCGATATGAAATGGGTTATAAAAGACCTAAACCCAGAGGCAACAAGACAGCATATCGATAAACTTTTAGATTTTATTTTTCAAATTTCTCTTGTTCCTGACCTCACAGATGCCCAGTTTGCAGGCAACATGTCTGGCGTTGCAATGGAGTTTAAAATGTGGGGCATAGACCAGCTGCGCACAGCAAAAGAACGCAAGTTTAAAAAGACACTCTATCAGCGCCTAAAAATCCTTCTTCATCTTCTACAATACCGTTTTAAAAGCAATATTGAACTTATCAACGATATAAAAATTACGTTCTATAAGAATTTACCGGAAAATATGACGCAGGATTACGAAATAGCCAAAAACCTTGCAGGCATTGTGTCTTTGCGCACTTTGCTTTCAAATATTTCCATTGTGGAGAACGTTGAAGAAGAGCTAAAACGTATCAAACAGGAAAAATTAGAGGATGTAGACCCCTATGGGTTCAATAATAACAATAACTTAAGCGGCGGTGCTGACTATGCCGACGATGAAGAATAATACCTATTGGAAAAAAAGAAGCAGACAAAATAAGCTCAAAGCAATAGACGTAGGCGAAAAGGGGATAAATGAGCTTAAACGTATTTTAAAGACAAATCTTGATGATGTGCAGTCTAAAATCAAAAAATTTTATGACAAGTATGGAGAAAATCCCGCCGAAAAGTTGAGTTATCAGGAGTTTGAAAAGTACAAAAAAAATTTAAAAGCCAATGCAAAGAAATATCCTGAAGATAAAACTTTGCAAAAAATGGCGAAACAGGATATCCCCAAATACAGAATTGACCGTTTAAGACAGCTTGAAACAGAACTGCAGATAAGACTTGCACAGATAACAAGTTATCAAGAAACACATATAAAAGGAACACTCCAAGATGCCGCGAAAGTTTCTCACGAAGCGGTAAAAAAAATGCTTAAAGAGTCAATAGGTTTAAGTATCGGTGCGATAAATTCAAAACAGTTAAATGCTCTCATTATGCAGGATTGGAACGGCAAAAACTGGAGCGAGCGTATCTGGACAGATAGAGATAAACTGGGGGCTTGCGTAAAAAATGTACTTGAAAAAGGTATCACTCAAGGTATAGGTTACCGAAAGCTGGCAAGAGAACTAAAAGAAAATGTCAAAACAAGTTTTAATAACGCATTTAGACTAATTCGCACAGAATCGGCTTTTATTCAGGGAGAGATTAATAAAACCGCTTATTCGCAGGCTTCTGACGAACTCGGCCTGGAGGAATATGCCTATGATGCTTTTTTAGATGCAAAAACATCGACAATATGCCGTGAACTTAACGGAAGAAAATTTAAAATATCAGAAATGAAAATCGGGGTAAACGCACCACCTATGCACCCTAATTGCAGGAGTACCACTCAATTGCTTTTAGAGAACGATTATAAAGAACCGATAAAAAAAATAACCGAATTCAAAGATCTAAAAACGTTTAACCATAAAGCTTATGGGTTAGCAGAGTATGTAAAAAATGTTGAAAAAAATGAAAATGAGGCTGTAAAATATGCACGCAGTTTCTTTGACAAAAATACATTAAACAGTTTTCTGTCTGTGGGGAAACTTTCGAAAGAACAAAAACAACTGCTTAATGCACAAACATCAGATATTAAATTTTCGCTTGACAGTATGATTAAAAACAGAATAAAGCATAACGACGTAAACTATTGGGATTATGCCAAAATACCGGATATACTCGGCACACCTGACAAGATAATCTCCGACGGCAAACAGCATATAAAAATATTTAAAACTGTTGATGACAAAATATATGAAGCAGTAATAAAAACAACCCGAGATAAAAAAGAAAACTTCCTTGTTTCACTGCATTACAGCAACCAAAGAAGAATGAAAAAGCAATTTTGATTATGAGGACCGGAAATATCCCTCTATCGCCTGATGGCCCGGTATCCGGATTTACCGTATCAAAACTGCTTATCTATATTATAACTCGTTTTTAAACGGTTTCAAGTGTCGGTTTTTCCATCTGTCATACTTAAATTATGTTCATTCGTACAGTAAAAACGAAGTTAAGGAGATAAACACATTATGACAGACGAAGAAAAAACATTTACCCAGGCAGACTTTGACAGATTCAAGTCAGAAATGGAAGCAAAACACCAGGAAGACTTGAATAATCTTGCAGGAAAACTAAGAGCAGAATTCAAAGAAAAAGAAGCAAAGGCAAAAGAAGCAGCAGAAAAAGCTGCAAAGCAAGCAAATATGTCCGATCTAGAAAAAGCCAACGCAGAAATCGCAGACTTGAAAGCAAAATATCAGGAAAAAGAGGATATTATCGCTCTGACCTCACAAAAGGATGAAACAAGAAAGATTATGTCAAAAATTGGTGTAGATGAAAGATGTCTGGATTATGTTTTTATTCCAAAAGATATAGAAGGCACAAAGGCGCGTGTCATGGCTTTTAAGGAATATATAGATAATGTAAAAAAAGAAACCTTTGAAAACGGGCTAAAATCAACAATTCCGAATAATAAACAACCAGTACCCGAAGCAGACACACAACTAAAACAGGCCTTCGGACTTTAAAACGACTACGGAATGATTAGCGGAAACGGCTGTGCCGCTAAACAGAGGACAAGGATAGGGCAACGTCCGCCAAGATAAAGAAGCCCTATAAAAAATAAAGGAGAAGATTAAATGGCAAATTCAATAGACTTAGTAACAAAATTTTTACCGCTCATAGATGAGGTATATAAAAAAGAGGCAAAATCAGCAGTGCTAGAGGCACCGTCAGAGCTTGTGCAGCAGACACAGGACGCAAACACAGTAAAGATTGCCAAACTCGCAATGGTGGGCCTGGGGAATTATGACAAAGAAGACGGCTACCCTGACGGCGATGTAACATTGAGTTGGGAGACTCACGCTTTTGCAAATGACAGAGGCAGACGTTTCTCTGTTGACAGAATGGATGATACCGAATCATTCGGTTTGACTGCAGGTAGAATGGTTGGCGAATATTTAAGAACTTATGTAATTCCGGAGATTGATGCATACAGATTCGCCAAAATTGCAACTAAAGCAACTCAAAGCGCAGAAGCGACATTGACAGGAGAAACAGCAAAAGCTGCCATTGATACTGGTATTGTTACACTTCAAGAAAATGAAGTCGATGATAGCAGAATGATTATTTTTGCTACCCCCACTGTCGCACAATCATTGTCTGATAACATTATCAGAACAACAATAAACGGTGATACAAACATAAACAATATCATCGAAACATACAACGGCATACCGCTTGTAAGAGTGCCTCAATCAAGATTTTATACACAGGTTACACTGGATGCAGGCGCAACTTCATCAGCAGGCGGATACTCAAAAACAGCCTCCACAGGTGCTGATATCAACTTTATTGTTATGGATAAAAACGCTTCATTCAACATAACAAAACTCTACGCAAGCAAACTGTTCTCTCCTGATGTTAACCAGAACAAAGACGCCTGGCAGTTTGATTTCAGAGCTTATCACGACAGCTTTGTCTTTGACAACAAAGTTAAAGGCATCTATCTGCACAAGAAAAAAGCTTCAGCTTAAACCAAAGGAGGCATAAATGGCACAGGTTTATAAAGATGGAATAACAAAAACCATAAAAGACAAATACCTCAAAGAGTATTTGGATATGGGCTTTAAAGAAGTAACAAAACCGGATAAAAATAACCAGAAAAAGGACAAATGATGCAGTAACCAGGAGGGGCGCACTCTCGCCCCTCCTTTTTTTTAAGGATAAAACATGACTATAAGCTACCTAGATAAAATAAAAGAAAATGTGTATATACTTTCAGAAACACAAGAAACACCAAAGACAGATCTGTTAATAGAGAGCTATGTAACTGAAATTCTAGCTTACTGTTACAGAGATGATGTGATTGAGCCTATGGTACTTCCTGTTTCCGAAGTTATAGCAGGTACAATACAATCAAATTCTTTTACAGGCTTCGACGGTGACGTATCTAGCTATAAAGAAGGTGATATGTCAATTACCTTTTCCACCGGAAGCTCAATGACGGCAGCAGGATTGAAATACAACGGAAAGCTCGAAGGATTTAAACTCATAAGAGGAATTGCCAAGTGTTCAGAACAGATATTGCAACAATAAAAAGAATCCCGCGAACAGAAATTGAAGGGGAGACAATCTGGGGTGAAGAAGAAACTATTTATAAAAACATCCCCTGTCATTTGTCTGTGAAATCCTTAAGTCCTATTAATCAGACACAAAGCACAGCGGAAGTAATACACTCTTTCAAACTCTTTTATGATACAAAGCTTGGACTGACAATCGCACCAAATGATAAGGTTTATGTAACCACGCAACAGGGGCAAGAATATGAACTTGTTGCAGGACAAAGCAAGAAATATGCACTCACAACACAGACATCATGTGATTTAACCAAAAAGGTCTAAAATGTTTGATGAATACGCGAAAAAACTCCAAAAACTACAGGTTGATACCCCTAAAATTTTTAAAAAGGTTGCTAAAAAAACAGCTATAAAATTTGTAAATTACGCAAAAAAACGGACAGCTGATGAGGCACTGGTCGATACAGGTGCATATAGAGACCACTGGGATGCAGAAACAATTGAGCCAACACCCGGCACATACGGCATTTTAGCTATTAATTCAATGGAGTATGCAAGTTATCTTGAAAAAGGTCACAGATTAAAAAACGGTAAACGATGGAAGGGCAGATTTGTAGGAGAACTTTCTCTCGCCGACGCACGATATTATGCTATTCAACAACTGGATGAAGAACTGGACAAAGCTTTTATAAAATATCACAGGTCATTTACCGAATAATGCCCGATTTGCAAACTGCCATACTGAAACTATGGGCATAATTATTGACTTAAAAAATGCAATAAGAAAATCAATTTATACACTTGATAAAAAAATGAATTTTAATTTTGAAGAAATCAAGCGTGCAAAATACCCGTTTGTCTTTTTTTATATTCCAAATTATCAAATTATAGAGCCGCAAGACAGTACAAGATTTGCACAGCTAAACCTGAATTGTGTACTTGAATATGCCAGCGAAGAAAATCCAGATAATGCTGATTTGTGGGCATATGAAAAAACATTCAGGCTTGCAACAAAGAATTTTGAATTTTTGAACACAAAAATCTTTGCTCAAAACTCCGTTTTCAACATTGTAGACGGGGTTCTGCAAATGACTTTTGATTTAACACTGTATGTCAAAGAAAAAGATGAAACAGAACTGATGAAAGAATTACAAATGACTATAAAAGGAGCATAAAAATGGTAGCAAACCAACCGAATTTTATTATTACGTTTAAAGAGCTTGCAGTTGCGGCAATTCAAAAACAGAAGCTCGGCAAGGTCATTATGATACTTGATGACGACACGGCAGAGATTGACAGAGTGTCTTACAAAACACTGGGCGATGTAAAAAAGGCTGACTGGAGCGCTGACAATTACAACCTCATTATGCTTGCATTCTTAGGCAATCCGTCCGAGGTTATCTGTATCAAGAAAGAGACAGAATTTGCAGATATTCAAAAGAAACTCAACTACTACAGCGGGTATGTGCTTGTTTACCCTGAAGGGCAAGACGCTGACTTTACGGCAATCAAAAACTATCTCAATGACCAGAGACAAAAGAACAACTACTCAATTGCAATGCTCGGCAACCCGACAACAGCTCCCGATGCGCAATATATTGTTAACTTTGCAACAACAAGCATAAAGGCAAACTTAAACGGCGCACAAAAGACATTGACACCGGGTGATTTTACGGCACGTGTTGCAGGGGCTTTTTCAGGGCTGCCAAACAGCCGTTCGCTTACGTATTACGAACTGCCCGAAGTGTTTGATTGTGATTTGCAAGAAGACCCTGACGAGGCTGTAGCTGACGGAAAGCTTGTTATCTTGCAGCAAGACGGGTCTTTCAAACTCGGACGTGCGGTCAACTCATTGACTACGCTCACTGACGGGGTTACAGAGGCATTCCAAAAAATCCGTATTGTTAACATTATGGATATGATTGCAAACGACATTATCACAACTTTCAGAACAACTTATGTGGGCAAGTATGTGAACAACTACTCGAACAAGCTACGTTTTGTCGGTGCAATTAACGCTTATTTAAACGACTTAGCGAGAAACGGCCTGTTAGACGCCGCAAACCAAAACGAGGTAAGGATTTCTTATGACAAGAACAAGGCATATCTTGAGTCTAAAGGCAAAGACACAAGCAATATGACTTATCAGGAAATTATACAGGCAAATACAGGCTCCAATGTTTTCCTAGACGGTGTATGCTCACCTACTGATACTATGGAAGATTTGGACCTTGGTATGTACCTGTACGAGACATTTGAAGATTAGGCATAATACAGGGACAAAATAAAACCGGATACAGAATCCGGTTTTATTTTTATTATGCTATTTTCTTGACTTTTTCAATTTCTTCTTTTTGTTTTTCATAAGCTGTATAAAGGTCATAGGCACTCTGTGCGTTCATCCAAAACTCGGGAGTTGTGCCGAAAAGGTTTGCGAGCTTGTGAGCCATAACAGGTGTAATGCTGCGTTTTTGATTGTAAATTTCGCTTATTGTTTTTATACCGACATTCAAAAGCGTGCACAAACGTTTTTGTGTCAAACCGTAGGGTTTTACAAATTCTTCCAGTAGAATTTCACCGGGGTGAGTGTATGGTCTGTTCATAGCTTTGCCTTTCTAGTGATAGTCCACAATTTGTACATCGTAGGCACAACCATTTTCAAACTTAAATATTATACGAAACTGGTCATTTATTCTGATTGAACAATAATCGTTTAAATTGCCTTTGAGATGTTCAAACCTGTTAGATGGAGGGACGATTAAATCCTGTTCTTTGTATGCGTAGTGAAGCATATCCAGTTTTCTTTTAGCAACTTTTTGAATATTTGCAAATTTTTTTGAAAGTTTCCCGTCAAATATTTTTTGAGTTTCTTTATCTTTAAAAGATTTAATCATATTATCATGTTATCACAACACGATAAGCTTGTCAAGAGATAAGAAACCTGTATAAAAGATAAAGCCCGATTTTAGGACTACTACAATAGTTATAATAAGCCAAATATAGGAGATAATTTATGGCAGCACAAGCACAAGATGTATTAACAGGCACCGACGTTGTCGTCTGGTTGGAAGGCGAAGAAATCGGTGTTTGGGCTTCTTTGGAAGCAAACATAACAATGAACTACGAAGACGTGAACATAGGCTCTGACGTTGATAGAAAATTTGTATCAATGCAGGGTGACGGCAATCTTAACTATCAGGCCACAAACTCTATGACCGTTGAGATGTTCAACAGAATCAAAGCAAACCCCGATGTCAGATTCACAATAGAAGGCGAACTCACAAGACGCTCAACAGGCGAAAAAGAGGCGTATTCAATCCCCGGGGTGACTTTTGACACTATTCCTCTTGCTACTTGGAGCAAAAACGAGCTTGTTGAAAAAGACATGGCTTTCAGATTCCCACCGTCTCAAGTGGTTGTAACATCAATTATAGATTAACAAGGAGCGCTGTATGAACCTGGATAAATTATTGAAAAAAATTGAGATAAATTATAATGAAGCAGAAAAACAGGAAAAACACGCCCTTGTCATAGGCGGTGAATCTTACGAAGTCTTGACTATGACAAGGGCCGAAAAAAGTAAATTTATGTACAGCTATTCTATGAGCACGGAAAACAAGCAGAAACTCGGTGATATGATAGAATGGGCAAGACCTTTCATTTATCGTTCTTTGCAGCTTGCCAAGCTTGCCGAACGTGCAAAAACAGCAGGCTATATAAAAAAATATTATGATGTAATAGATATGCTTTTTGAGCCATCTGAAATTATGGAAATAATCGCCTTTTTAATAGAAATAAACAAAATAGGTGCCGGCTCTGTAGAGGAGAATGTCGAATATATAAAAAAGCAATAAATAAAAATATTGATTTGCTTTTGTGCGCTTATTATCTTGAAAAGGGCATAACACCTGACTACATACTAAGTCGTACCTGGGAAGAAAAGCAGTTTTTGCTTGCAGTAATGGATTGGTGGAGTTCTATAAAAAATGGCAAAATTTGAAGATACGTTGATTTTAAAGGACAAGGTCAGTAAAACACTTGAAACAATAAACAAAAAAATGGCCGGTGTTGATATAAATTTCAAGAAAATTTCAGCGAATTTTTCCTCTTTAGGAAATAATTTAAAAAAAGCCGGCAGCAAAATAACAGCTACAACTGCCAAAATCGGGGCGACGCTGCTTGCGGGCACTGCTGCAATCGCTTTGAATATTAATAAAACAAGGGAATATGCAGTCAGAATTGATGATTTGAGCAAAAAAATCGGTCTTTCAAAAAAAGGGTTTCAGGAATGGGACTACATAATTAAACTGAATGGTGCTAATATAGAAAGCTTGCAAATGGGTTTCAAATCCCTTGTTAATCAATCTAATAAAGCACTGGTCAAAAATAAGGCTGCTGTTAAAAATTTCAAAGCCCTGGGGATTTCACTAAGAGATAATAACGGCCATCTCAAAAATCAAGAACAGCTTTTTAATGAGGTTGTGTCTGCTTTACAAAGAATGCCTGATGGTGTAAAAAAGGCAAAACTTGCCAATGATTTATTCGGCCGCTCGGGCAGTGAGCTTATGCCACTGTTGAAAGAAAACGCCGGAAGAATTGAAGATTTGAGAAAAGAAGCATATGAACTCGGCCTCGTTTTTTCAGACAAAGACATAGAGGCAGTAAATGATTTTTCCGATAAGATGGATAGCTTTGGCAAACTGTTTGCAGTTGTAGGTGCCAAAATCGGTATGGATCTGATTCCGGAAGTTAACAGAATTATTAAAATAATCCAGGAAAATATGCCAGAAATTCAAAAGATAATTAAAAGCTTAGCAAATGTATTGGTTTACGTAATACAAATGACTGCGAATTTAGCTGAAAAATTTTCAAAACTTTCGCCGCCAGTGCAAAATATATTATTAGTTGGAGCTTTTATCGGTCTTTTAGGGCCTCTTGTTACAACATTAGGATCCTTATTAATAACCATATCAAGCATTTCATCAGCTCTGGCCACTTTAACGACTGCAAGCACAACAGCAGCGACATCCGCAGGTGCTGCGGGAGCAGCAGCAAGTGCAGCGGTTGCTCCGTTTTTATTATGGGCTGGTGCAATAATGGGGGTTGTGGCGGCATTGAGCGCCCTTGGTATTGCTTTGAACCACGTAAAAGAAATGCATAAAATCAAAAATATGGACAGCATAAGAACCGACAATCTAAGCAACGCAAATCTAAAAAAATTGTCATACGAATACAACATGACAGGGAAGAAAAATTTTACTGAAAAATACGGTAAAAACGTCGCACAATCTGTACAAAATTACAACAAAACTAACAACACAACAAACAATTCAAACAACAACTCAACAACTAATAATTTTTACGGGAATCTGTCTCTTTCGGGTAATGATACTCTCAATGCTATTTTGTCAGGCGGACAAAATGTTCCTTTATATGCAAAATAATTTTGTAAAAACCAAAAATCATGATATTATATTCAAAAAAATAAAGGTTGCTTATGATTTGTCCTAATTGTAAAAAAGAACTCGCAGATAATGCAAATACTTGTCCTCAATGTGGCTACAGTTTTATTGAACAAAAAATCGGCAAAGCATATATGCGAGGATGCGGCTGCTTTTGTTTGATTATCATAATATTATTTGTATTTTTCTACTGGTTAGTTTCATAAGAAAGAGAGTGTGTAATGGAATTTCATGAAAAAATAGAACAGCTTAAAGAGAGAGCAATTAGCTTAAAAGATAGCTTGCAAACAGAGGAAGCAACTAAAAATGCTCTTGTTATGCCGTTTTTAAACGCCCTTGGCTATGATGTATTCAATCCTCTCGAAGTTGTTCCCGAGTTTGTTGCCGATTCCAGACTCAAGAAAGATGAAAAAGTTGACTACGCTGTTATGAAAGACGGTAAACCGATAATTTTAATTGAATGTAAAAAAGTTGATAACGACAAACTCGATGTTAAAAAACATGCCGGACAGCTTTTCAAATATTTTACTGCTAGCAAAGCAAAATTTATTATCCTGACTAACGGCATTGTATATAAATTCTTTTCTGATATTGAAGAGACAAATGTGCTCGATAAAGAACCGTTTTTTACATTCAATCTTTTTGAATATAAAGAAAATCAGCTTGAAACTCTGTCAGAATTTTGTAAAGAGAATTTTGACCTTGAAAAGGCATACTCCAATGCCGGAGATTTGAAATATATTAGACAGTTTGAAGAAGTCATAGAGAACGAATATAGAAATCCGTCAGACGATTTTGTCAGATATTTATTAGACAAGTCTGAAATATATGACGGAGTAAAGACGGCAAAGGTAATTGAAAAACACAGAAAAACAACAGTTGAAGCGTTTAATCTTTTTATGTCAAAAGTAATGAAAACATCGCTCGATTTCAGTTTGACATCAAAACAAGATGAGAAAGAAAATAAAAATCAAGTTGTTACAACATTGGAAGAATTGGAAGGTTATGCGATTGTTAAAAGTATTTTGAATGGTAATATTGACTTAAACAGAGTCACTTACAGAGACAATGCCAGCTATTGCAATGTTCTTCTTGATGACAATATCAGAAAAACTCTGTGTAGATTATATTTTAACCGTTCACAAAAATATATTGCATTTCTTGAAGGCACAAAAGAGCAAAAGTATCCGATTGAAAATGTTAATGAAATCTATAAGTTTGGTGATACATTAAAAGCAAAAGTTGTGGAAATCGACAAAGAATATGCCAAAAAGTAAACCTTGATAAAACTCAAAAACAAGGTATAATAAAAATCCCTATTTTGTGAAATAAAGTGCTATGATTATCAACAAGATAAGCCATAGCGCTTTATTTATTTTATATTAAACAAAGCCTGATTTTAAAACTTATAAAATTAAAATATGGGCAAACGTTTAGAAATACAACTTTATTGTGCAAAAACAGGCGAGAGTATCACGCTGCCGTTAAACCCCGAAACAACGGATATACCAACAGAGAAAGATATAAAAACGTATGACATTTTAGACTATGGCGAGATTTCTGTTAAGGGCACAAGGCAGCTTAAAAGAATCAACCTTACAAACATATTGCCTGATAGCAACTCGTCTTTATCTTTGTTGGCTTCACTTATTCAAAAATTAAAATACAGATCCTACAATCTGCAAGAAACAATCGATATGATTAATCGCTGGATTGATAACGACGAGATTATAAGAGTTATAATCTCGGGCAAACTGAATGCAGAGTTCAGAATCGAAAGAAATATTGAAGGTGTCAGAGAGTCTGTATCGGATGTAAATTATAATATCAATCTTATAGAATATAGAGACCCGACAAAAAAAGAAACTGTACCTGTTATGAATAATACACAAACAAGTGTTACCAAACTTAAAAAACGAGCAATTAATAAATTTATACCTGACAGACAAGTCGCACAAACCGGAATGACCATTTATAAGCTTGCAAAACTCACATATGGGGGAAGATCACAGGAACTTGCAAATATTAATGCAGTTATTAATCAAAATGCAGATATCGCAGGTATGGTTGTGGAGATGCTGCCGTTATGATAAAAATAAATGACCGGATAATTGAACTTGTGCAAGACGGTATCCAATGGGCAGGTGCAAAAGATACCGTGGCAAGAACCTTGGATTTTTCAATAGTTTACCAGCCTCTTGATAAGACATTGCCAAATTGTCAAGCAGCAGTTGGAGACAAAGTTGCTTATATACAAAACAACAAAACATTTTTTTACGGGTATATAGAAAATTTAAAATACAATACTGATGACAATTTGCTAAATATTCATTGTTGCGATCTTATGAAAAGACTGTTAAATTCAAAATGCATAGGACGCTTCAAAGGCACACTCAACCAGCTTGCAGATAATATATGCGGCATTTTCAGCTTAAAAAACGGAATCGAATCAGACAGCACACATATTCACAATATTATTTCCACAGGAGATTTGAGCTATTATGATGTACTAAAAACCGCCTGTGATGTTATGTTTGAGCGTTACTGCCCGTATCTTGACGGCACAACTTTAAAAATTGCCGAGCATACCATACAAGATACCTTTGAAATAAGAAAAAATATCCGTGCCTCCAGCTTTGAGCAAAATATGAAAGAAATTGTAAACAAAGTGCTCATTATTGATAACAAAGGTAATCTCATCAATACTGTTGAGGACAAAGAAAGCATAAATAAATACGGTTTATTCCAGGAAGTCTTCAAATATGATAAAGACAGTAAAAATAATCTGGCAGATGCTCAAAAAATAATTCAATCCGTACAAAACGAGGCCGTAATAACAGTCGAGAACAACAACGAATGTATTGCAGGACGGTACATAAGGGTCTATGAGCCCGTTAACAACTTCAAAGGAATATTTGAAATTACTTCTGATAGCCATAATATCTGTGCAAACTCTAATATGACTTTAGAAATAGAATTTGTGGGGGTAGACAATGAGTCAAACGGGTAAATTCTGGAAGCAGGTACAAAAGCAATCAAAGTCGCTAAACTCTGATATGCTCGCAATCTGTACTGTAAAAAGCCTGTCGCCCTTTGTTTTTGAATATTGCGGCATTGAAATAAGCGCACAAAACGGTGACAACATCTATGTTGACCCGCTTATGCTTGAGGCAAATATCAACCTTGATGTTGCTTCTTTGGACAATGCACAGGATATTGCAGGCATGTCTCCGGCTCCGTGGATTGGAAACAACAGCCCGAACACGGATTACACAGCACAAATTTCGGGCACGCAAAAGCAGTTTTTGACAGACTTTTACAACTTTTTTAAATTGTGGCAAGGAACATATATTCTTTCCCCGGGCGATTTTGTAACCGTGCAAAAGCTCGGGTTCAACACTTATCTTGTCATAAGAAAGGTCACACAGGTGAAAAACAATGAGCAATAACTATGCATTTATACCTTCCACATTAACAAATCAGCAGGAGATTAAAACAGATATAGAGCTTCCCGTGTTCAAAGAGCTTGCGTTTGACTTTGACACAAAACAGCTCAAAACAAAAGGCGGTCAGTATTATTATGTTGAAAAAAACGAAGCACTGAAGGTTTGGATTTATTTTGCGTTGCTCATCCCGCGCTTTACCTGGGTTGCGTATTCAACGGACTACGGGCAGGAGATTTACACGCTCATCGGGCGCTATTTGTCTGGAGAACTTTTAAAATCAGAGCTCAAACGTTTTATTGAAGAGGCTTTATTGTGCAACCCTTACCTGACCAGCCTTTCGGACTTTGACATACAAAGACAAGGCGCAAAAGTGCTCTGCTATTTCAACGTAAACACAGTCTACGGCAACGTTGCACAGTATTATGAATATTTAGAGACCGCATAAAATTTTTGTATAAATTGTAATATAATGTTTATTAAGAACATTGAAATTTGAATAAAGGGTAAACATCCACGCCTCCGCTGACACAGACAATATGTGAAGATTGGTCAGAAAGGAGGTGATTAAATGAAAAGACAAATAATAAAAAATGCCCTAGCCACACTAGGACATCTTTTACAAATTATTTCGATTTTTATTTAGGGGTGTGAAGCGGTTGTCCTGGTTGTACCAGCAATCGGGGCAACCCCCCTTTATTTTATTATAACCTATTTTAAATAAAATTCAAGGCAACAGCGGATAAAAAACATAAAATCTTCCCGATTTTTAAAGTGTCATACTTAAAGTATGACAAACACACAAGAAACTATCCAACAACGTATAAATGACAGAATCAATATGCCGCCGAACTTGCTTGAGGGCGGGTTTTCACAACAGATTATCGGCTCTGTCGCGTATGAGCTTGCCAATATTGAAGACACCCGATTAAACGATATTGCCGACAACTGCTTTGTAAAAACAGCCACGGGCGATTATCTTGACCTTGTGGGCGCAGACTACGGGCTGCCAAGGCGCGAAGATGTTGCGGCTGTCGTTTATCTACAGATTTCCGGCACACAGGGCGCTGTCATAAACCAGAACGTCAAGGCAATTTACAACAACCTTGTATACACTGTGCAAGAATACAAGGTAATAAACTCATCAGGCATCGTCACAGCAAAAGCAAAATGTGAGACAACCGGCACAATCGGTAACGTCGCTGCAAACACTATAAAAGAGTTTGTCACAGACTACGAAGGGCTCACAGCAGTAAACAATCCGGAGGCTGCTTATGACGGTTTTGACTGTGAAGACGACGAAACTTACAGACAGAGGATTCTGGACTACCTTGCAGAAGACGCAACAAACGCTAACGCAGCACAGTACGAAAAATGGGCAAGAGAAGTAGAAGGCGTGCAAAAAGCTGTTATAAAGTCAGCAGAAGATATGGGCGCGGGTAATGTCGGGGTGTACATTTCGGCAATCGGCGATGTGCCTGTTTCAGAGGATTTGAAGCAGTCTGTTTTTAAACATATAGACTCCGTGCAGCCAATCAATGCTACTGTGATAGTTAACTCGCTTGATTATACGGATATAAATGTTACGGCAAACGTTGTGCTCAAAGACGGCTACGAGACAACAGATGTCAAAGACGAACTCACGCAAAAGCTGAGAATCTACCTGCCTACAGTAGACAACACGGTTTCTTACTTCAACATAAACAACCTGATATTTGACTGCGCCGGAGTTGAGGATGTAACAAGTTACACTCTAAACGGTGGTACAGTGTCGATTGACATAGAGGATACGGATTATCCGGTGACAGGGGAGATAATTGTAAATGAGTCTGCTTGAGAATGTTGACCCTATTATTTCTAAAATCGATGGACTTAAAGAGGTAATGCTTGCCATTGACCCCGAGATACAACTCGTCAGGACAGATATTTCAAACCTGATAAAAGAGCTTTACATAAAAACAACAGAGCAATTTATCCGCCGCTGGGAAGAGGACTTCTCGCTTTCTTACGACCCCGCTTTGAGCTTGCAGCAGCGTAGACAAAGGATTTTGAACAAACTTGCGCGTAAAAAAACACTCACCTGGACAAACCTGGGCAATTTGATACAAAACAACATCGACCACCCGCAGTACTATATCTCAAACCATTCTGGCGAGTACAGGTTTACAATTATTGTGCAAACAAACAACACATCAGAACTCTTTAAAGCAGTAAAAGAAGCCAAACCGGCTTATATCACCTTTGATATAGTTGTGACACAGTACTTTAGACGCTGCGGAACATTTAACAGCGGAGCCGAACCCATATAATTTATAATTCCACTGTGCCCGATTAAAAAAATCTCATAATAAAATTAAAGGAGACTTTTAAATGGCATACTTACCAAACACCTGGGTTGACCAGAACGTACAAAGACCAAAAACATATAATTTTACACAAAACGATGACGGCTCAACAACGCTTATTGATGCGTTTGGCGACGTTACAGAGCTTGGAACGCCCGTAAACGCGGACTACATGAACCATATTGAAAATGGGATTGCGGGCTGCGCTATCCGTAAATACTCAACAACAGAAACATTTATCAAAGGAGAATGGGTACAAGCCGACCTCGACGGAGTACAAGGTTTGTATGAATCCCTTACAAACAGCAACCTTGGCAATCCTCTGTCCGATGAGACAAAGTGGAAAAAAGTAGACCTGGGCGGCGGAAGCAGTACAGGAGGCGGCTTCTCCCTCTTCGACGTGGTAGAAAAAGACCACATCTTGAGCTTTGAGGAGTCAATGGGCTTCGGGCTTTTAGGCACGTACGTGTACAAGGAACCTGTTGCCGGTTCTCGCTACGGCTACCCTGATTTTTACAACGAGTGCGTGGCGCAAAAAAGCACAGAAGGCAACACTCTTTTGGCTTTGAAAAACAATGTTAGTTTAGTGGGTACTCCTGTCGTGGACAACGGGGTAATAAGCGGGTTCAGTACGAGTAACTATGCAACCGCTTTGACATTCCCTACTGATGAGGATTTTGTTTTTGAATTTAAAATCAAAACAAGCGCTGACATATCAGGCGAGCAAGAAATCTTTGCATGTCCTACAGCGAGCGGGCCTGCACAAAATTATTTTTGTTTAGTAAACTTAGAAAGTAATAATCTTAATGCAATTTTTAATGGTGGCTTGGGTGTTTGGCAGTATTCTTTTGGAACACCTGCTCAACCGGAAACAGATTATATTGTCAAAGTAGTTTATTCCAAAACCAATAATACATTGCACGTGACTATGTCTTTAGCAAATGGCACGGTATTGCTTGATGATACAAAACAGGTTGGCGAACTGTACGATATAAAAGACGCCGTTATAGGTACAGGCAAAGATACTGCAGCCTTAATCTTCAACCCATTTAAAGGCTCTGTGGATTTGAAAGAATGTTATATAGAAAGCAACGGCCAGCGTATCTGGAGCGGTGCCTCGGTAGCCACAAAGAACCCTAACGGACACATCTTCTACGACATCGCAGACAAAGCCACTGTTGATGAAATCTTTTCTCAACGCGGTGAGGCGTGGTTTTACGGCGTAGATACAGAAAATGAAAGAGTATTTTTACCCAGAGGCACACGTTCACAGTACACTGTAAACATTGACGAAACAGGCGATTATGTAGAAGCCGGGCTGCCGAATATTAAAAGTAGCCGTGGACTTGGATATTCAGATGACAACCCTACTTCTGATGTACCACCATTTGTTTATGTAGGTTCATTTGGAAATGTTGGGGGAGGTTCTTCAATAGAAAAAGCTTACAGTTTTGATGCCTCTACAGCCAACCCCATCTATGGCAAATCCGACTCAGTACAGCCTTATGCAACAAAGAAACTTTTGTACATTGTAGTCGGCAATGTAAAAGTGCAAAGTGCGGCTTCTGATGTTGTGGATGTTACTACAACTGAAAATGACACTGTGCCGTTGTTTACAGGACAGTATTTCAATTTTAAGCCGAACAACCCCAGCTGGCTCAAAGCCGGTGAACAACAAGACAGCGGAGGCATATACACTTCTTGCTATAACAAACTTGTACAAGCCTTAACCGATAATATCTGGGAAATAAAAGTAATAGACTCCACTGCTATGGAAGAGGGTACAGACTACTCCGAGTATTGGATTGTTTATCAAGACGCAATGAGGTTTAGGACTCCGTTAAGGCTTTCCGCTGCTCTTTTGGTGAACAATGATGTGCAGCTGTACTTCAAGGTGGCAAATGCAGTAGAAAACCTGGATTTATTGGACGCAGGCGAAGTGTTGGAAGTATTAGCCACAAAAGTTGACAAAACAGAAATTGATTCATTTATAAACGATAATGCACTTAATATTACTAACACTGGGGTACCTGATAATGCCAAAAGATATAATATCTCCGCAGGATATACGGCGCCGACTTCTGGTTGGGTATTCTTGAGAAACCTTGAAGAAAGCCGCTGTCACATAATTATAGATGGTATTGATTATGATTACGCCAACGACTGGGGAGATGGCGGTTCCGAAAACTCTATAATTTGGAAAGTTGGGAAAGGACAAGTTATTTCTTGGAGTGGACGTATAAGTGCAGCTTTGTTTATACCGGATAAGTTAATAGGAGTAGAATAATGTATTTACAAATTGAAGAAGGTGTATTAAAGGCTTGGGGTGATTATCCAATCCCTAACTGGAATAAACAAGTTGATATAGATTACAAAGATTATATTAAAAATCCAGACAAGTATATCTTTAATGGTGAAACGATAGTTTTAAATCCAAATTATGAAGCGGAACAAGAAGCCAAAGAACAAGCCCGTATACAAGAGTTATCTATGACACGTTCAGATTTCTTTGACGGTACAATTAAAGCTTTTGGTGTTGGAGAAAATGAATTATTAGCCGCTATTCAAGCAATATTGGTTAATATGGCTATAACTGATATTGACAAAAAAATAGCTCTAAATAATTATCAAAACGCTTTAAACTTTTATAGAAAACACCCGTTATTCACGATGTTGTCAGGAGTCAAAATACCGATTTCAGAAACTGCGTCCATCCTCGTGACAAGCGAACAGTGGGATAAATTTTTTGATGAAACTGACAAAGGTAATGAGGAAGCTTACAAAGCGTTGTTGCCTGTTATAGAAAATAAGGAAACAGAAAATGTTAAAAAAGATAATTCAAACAATAGTGAGGTGGTTAAAGATGACATTTAATTTTAATGTGGGTGGCTTGACCCCGCAAGACGCATTACCGGGCGGCGGTGGAGGCTCTACTACAGTGGTTGAGGGGCTCTGTGCCAAAAATACCGCGGGTTTATGCGTATGGTTGGACGCTGAAATTAACTCCCGTGCCGGCGTTCATGATGAGACAGTAAACGGTATGCAAAACCTTGTTTACACGCCTTACGTGAAAAAAACAGAAACCGTAGGTTGCTTAGAAAAACTAAACGGGACTCCTACTTTTACAGGTAAAGCGTGCAAATTAGGCGGCACAATGTTTGTTCCATCTTACGAGCAAACAGCCTTGACATTTGAATTCGTCGGCAGTTTTGAATCAAATGTTTTTGACAACGTCATATCACAGCAATTGATTATTAACAATATAATCAGCGGCGGTTTCCAGACGATGTTCACATCAAATGCTTATCATTATCAGGTGTACAATGCTTCATCTGCCAGGACAAAACAACTTCAATATGCTCTTAATATTGAACCCGGCAAGGTTTATCACATAGCTGTGACAGATGTACTGGGCGAAGCGGGCACAACAAAGCTCTACATCGACGGAGAGTTTGTAGAAACAACCCTTCTCACGGACAGTGACGGCGGCGTGTGCCCTACTGCAACTGATATAAGGAACATGGGAATTATGGGTGTTAACAGCACCTCCACAACAAGCATTTACCCCGTAGAGAAAAACACACAGGGCGCGTTTTATGGCGAATATACAAACATAAACACATTGCGTTTATGGAACAGGGCTTTAAGTGCAGAAGAAATTAAACAAAATTACAATAACGACAAAAGGAGATTTGGCTAATGGGGCATTTGGGACAATTTATTATAAAAACTAACGGAGAATACAAAAAACTATCAGAACTCACAGGCTTAACTTTTGAAGACGGTAAACAATATACTTTCCAAATACAAAACAGTGCGTTTGTTTTGAGCTCGGCAACTGTGCCAAAAGACGGGGGGTTCTACATAGCAGCGCCAACGCTTAATTTGTTTACAAAAACAGCAGGCGAGGACTTCTATATAAAAACAACGTGTATTGAAGCAATGATAAATCTGGCGCAGTGAGCATGAAAATACAACCGACAAAACCACACCCGATACCGGTGTTCAAGAGGTTCAGGAAGACACTGCAGGAGAGATTTAACAATGACAGAACAAAGACCTGTACAAGCACAGGAATGTTTAGAACATCATATGCTTTTAAAGGGTCAGCTGGATAGGATAAACCATTTTCTGTTCGGAGACCCGGAACACCCTGATGATTTATCAGTGACAGCAAAAGTAAACCTTATGTTTAATGTACTACTTGAAATAAAACGCTGGGCAATAGGAGCTGTATTTACCTTTGCCGGATGCTTAATATTTCTTGGCAGCCACTTTGCAAAAATGGATAATATAACGATAAAGCTTGATGAACACATCAAACAGACAGATTCGGCTATCCAAAGTCTTGAAAAACGTCTTGTTAATGTTGAGTCGGTGATTTACAAGGGGGGTAAATGAACAAAATAATCATCCACTGGACAGCGGGAACCTATCAACCAAACACAACAGACCTTGAACACTACCACTTTTTAATTGACGGTGAAGGTAAAAAACACAATGGAAAATACAAACCCGAAGATAACGAAAATTGCAACGATGGCAAATATGCTGCACACACAGGAGGTGGCAATACAGGCGCAATCGGCGTCAGTATGTGCGCTATGGCTGGCTTCAACTCTGCTGCTTCTTGTGGCAACTATCCTATAACACCCGTTCAACTTGAGGCGTGTTTCAAGCTCTGTGCCGAGCTTTGCAAAAAATACAACATACCCGTTGAAAACGTTTGGACACACTACGAGTTTGGAATAAACCACCCCGACACTACCTCTCACGGAAAGATAGACATTATCTATCTGCCCCCGTACCCTCTCGTAAAACGCAACGAAGTCGGCGGGTTTATAAGAAGCAAAATCAGATGGTATTTGAACAAGTTATAAAAGAAAGAGGCTTGTAGACAGACAATGACAATTGAAATAAAATAATTTCAGGGTAAGTACCTCGAACCTCCACGACACACGCATTTACTAAGAAAGCGGTCGAAAGGAGGTGGTAAATATGAGCTTATTGCTTTTTCAACTTTTTGATTTACTAGTCAAAAAGTTGAAAAAGCCCCAGAGCTGGAACTCTTGGAGCTTTTTCTAAAGCCTTAAGCTTATAGGGTATGAAGTGAAGCTCTAAGGAACAGCCATTCTTTAGGGCTTCCCCCTACATGAATATTATTTACTCCAATCCCTTGTTTGTCAAGCCTTGCAAAATTAGAAAGGCGGAAAAAATGGACGAAAAAATGAAAAAAGCATTACTTGACTGCTGCGAAAGAAACTGCAAAGTGATTTCACCAGATGTTGTAGCATTCGCAAAAGACCTTGTAAACACAGCTATTTTAACCTCTGAAAACAAAATTGATGATATGTTTACACCAATCATCAACAAAGGCTTTGAGGTTCTTGATGAATATCTCTTAAAACAGATTGATAAAATAGACGGAGCAACAGCATAATGTTTGATGTCCCAAAAGCTGTTGAGTCTGTATCAAACGCAATAAAAGGCATATTTGACTACGCCTCAACATCCAAAGAACACCAGTCCGAAACGCAGATTATCAAAGATAAAAAGAGGCTAAAGAAAGCCACAGATATTGCAGAAGATGCTTTCAAGCTTATGTTTAAAAACTTTGAAAAGCTCTCGGAATTTGACCAAAAACGTCTTAACAATCTTTACGATAAATTTCAAGAATACAACTAAACATATACTTGATGCAGCAACGCCCTCTACATTTCGTAGGGGGCTTTTTCTATCTTTTCAAAATTATATAAAATTCTTGGACATTTTTTGGACAATTTATAAAAAAGAAACTATAAAACTGTCCGATAGAACATATTATTTTATGAGAATTTACAATGTAAAAAAGCTGAAAACTTAAGTATTTTCTCAATTTTTCCTATAAACTCTTGTAAAATAATCCCGGAGCACTCCCCTTTTAAGGGATAGGTCCCGCGTTCGAATCGCGGGTGACGCATTTTTTTATTGCCCTTTTTTCAGGGGGTTATGTGTTTTGCAATTTTAGTCTTGGCACGGAAATAATATTCTTGGACACTTCTTGGACACTTTTTTTAATTTCTTGTTTTGTTATGATTTTTCTTATCCGTTCACTATTCAGGTTTATTACTTCTTGTGTACGTTTTACACCCTGGTTTAGATAGTTGTTCAGCACTACATTTGTTGTATTTCCGAGTACATCTTTTATTGTTGATGCTTCCACTCCGTTTTGTTCGAGATTGGCTGCAGTTGTATGCCTGAATATGTGGTATCCTACTCCGAGTTTTTTAACCCCGGCTTTTTTTAAAATATTATTCAATTTTTTATAGCGATTGGTATATTTTGTACCTGTTTTGGGATTTGTAAAGACATACTCCGAGAGTCTTGGAAGGTGGTACAACGCTTCTTGCAATTCTTTTGACAAGGGCAAGCGCAAATCTTTTCCATTTTTCCGTTCAAGAAAATCAACGTAACCGTATTGGAATAAATTTGATGATTCAAGATGTACATTAGACCATAGGAGATTGTGTACTTCGCTTTTTCTAGGGCCCACTATATCCAGTAATAGAATCATCACATAAAAGCAAAAATCCTCTTTTGCTTCTTTAAAAATCAAGGATTCCTGTTGCGGGGTAATCGGTTTTTTGGGGCTATTCACCACTTTTAACTGATCGCCAAGAGCGTCGCAAGGATTTTCGTCAATGACTTTCAATATTTTTTTCATATAACTGAACAAACCTTTTATGCTATTCATTTCACGGTTGATTGTTGAGTTAGAAACGTATCGGCCTGTCCACTTTTCGCCTTCTTTTGTACGATAGATAACTTTATCCTTTTGGCGTTTACTCATATATCTTATAAAATCAATTGTTTCTATATCTGAAACCTTAATTTGTGCACAGGCAATGTCAAAGTTACCTTTATAGTAGTATTCTGCCAAAAAGTTAATAAAATACATACAATATTTTTCTATCAAATCTGTTCTGCTTTTTTCCAGGATTTTACAGTATTGGATATATTCTTTTAAGCAATCATATAAAAGTGCCGTATTTTTGTGCAAATAAACATCACAAACAGGGCCGCCATTTACAATGTATTGAGACATTGCAAGTTTGGCTTCCTCTTTATCCTGTGCATTTCTGATTGTTCCGTCTTCAAGTCTTATTTTGGCAGTAATGTGGGGGCGTGACTTTTCACCTGTTTTTGGATTTTTAAAGGTGAATCTCAATTCGTAATTTTTTGTGTCAGTATTAAAATAGATACCTTTATCAACTCTTTTTAACATTTTTCTTCCTCATGCTGCATCTATAGCTTTTTTGTGCATATCAAAATACCATTTAAAAAATTTAAACTTGTTCCATTTATAATGTTCTTTTTTGTTTATTTTAGGTTCATAGAGCCCGTCAAACTCGCCGTTATCAATTTTTTTGCGAAGATTTGAAGTTGACGAGATATTGAGCTCTTTCATGATATCTTTATTGTCCAGATAAATTTTGTTCTCGTATTGTTTTAGTTTGTTTTGAATTTTTTCTCTCAACTCTTCTTCAAATATTTTATTAATATCCATGGCTTACCTCCAATTTTTAAAATAACTTCATGACTTTTTGTAACAAAAAGCGGGCTGTTTATACCCGCTTGAGATGCTAATCTATCCAGTTTTGCATATTTTTTGTTGATTTCTTTTTTAATATCCCGGATATAAAAGCTTGTGTGTTGATTCTTCTTGATACTGTTGCCATTATTCTTCTCCTTTCGCCTTGCGGATGGTTTTGTAACTATAAATTTCTTTAAATTCATCTTTTGTGATTTTTTGTAAGAAATCCATTAATTTATCTGAAAGTGGCATTTTTTGTATAAAGCGACCTTCAATAAAACAATCTTTTTCTAAAAATTGACTATAAAACATAATCTTTTTTTCAATATTTATCATTGTTTGGATATGGATATCGTTAGGCTCATTTTGGGAAACTAGCGAAATAAAACTATTATTTTTTGTGTTTAATTTATAAAATTCAATTTCAACCTGCAAACTCATTAGTAAATTCCCGATTCTTTGTTTTGCTTCATTTTCAGTGACTTTTTTCCTTAGTATTTTTTGAAAGTTATAAACTCTTGTCATTCTTCTCCTTTCGCCTTGCGGATGATGTCGAGGATATCATCGCAAATAACCAGAGTTGAACCTGCGTACTTAATGTGTGTTTTATCTAATGTTACAATCTTCTCAATCTCATCAAGGGCTTGCTTGTAACGGCTATTTTCAATCATTATCTGTTCGTTAGTTGTCATTGTTTACCTCCTTTATTTCAACTCTTGGATCAAGGAAATAATATCCGCTGCCGCTGTTTATAAATTTGTTCATAAAGCACCAAATGACAGCTTGGATTTCAAAGGGATAGCGTTTTACTAAGCTTTTTGAATCCCCGTTTGATGATGTCAACCATATCTCGTAATTCTTCATTACAACTCGCTTTCTAGCCATTGTTTAAAACATTCATAAGATATACAGTATTTAGTCCTCTTACAAAATCCTCTCTAATCACTTAAAAAATTATCAATAGCTTCTGAAATATTATCTAAGGTCTTTCCCGCTTCTCTGGGGATTTTTTCTGTTATTATTTCAGGAACATCTTCAAAAACTATTTTTCCTACAAATTCAAAAATATCCATTATTCCTCCAAAATCCTCTTTACTTCTGCTTTGTCGAGTTTGTTAACTTTTAAAAGCTCAAAAATAACAATGGCAATAAGGTCTTCAAAGCTTTTTTTAGACACGTAGAACCTTCCATAGAAACCTGCCATCTGTGTTACCTGTAATGCGTAAATATCATAAGGTTGTGTATAATGAAAACCTAAGGGTATCTCTCCTATCAGCTTAATCAGCTCCAGCTGCTTGGCGGGGGTGAAGGGTGGGTATTTCTTTTCCCAAAAATCAGATTTTTTAAAATCTTCAAAATTTTCAGGGATACTTTCCGCCTCTTCATCCTCCATCCAATAATCTGAACATTGCAAATGAAATCCCCAATTCTCCCATAGTTTTTTCACCGTTTTTTCTGAAACTTCCTGGAAGTTACAATCAAGGTCTCCTACATTTACTTCCATATAGAACCTTGGTTTCACTCCCGCCGCTTTCATCATTTGTTCTATATGGTTAGTCATTTTTAGCCTCAATTCTTAAATCCTTACAAAATGTTCTTTTTTGAGTTTGAAATGGGTTATTAAAATCGCGGATAGAAACGTCAAACATTGGAGATTGTAAATTCTCTGTCGCTAAATCTTTATCCACTACATATAATCGCCCTTCGTAAATTTTTTTGTCATCACAAAAAACACTGCCTACTGATTTATCGAATCTTTTGTCAATCTTAAAATTCACTATTATCAACAAAAATGGACTAATGACAATTAGCAAAAAAATAATAATTACATCTTTACCCATACACCCACTCTGCCTCTCTGATTGATAGTTCTTTAGCCATCCTACACCCCGCTATTAATCATCTTAATAAGACGTTCTTTGCCTATGCGCTCAATGGCTTTATCTTTGAAGGTAGGGTCTAAACAATAGATTGTGCCTTGATTTTGATGGACTTCAACATAAGAGCTTGATAACTCATTAATAGTTCTACTGATATAAAGGTAGTATTTGTCTTGTATGCGGTTATTCCAATCCACAGCCACATCGCCATTCAATTCTTCCGCTAACGCTCTTAGCTCTGCTTTTGTTTTGAGGTTTTCAGACTGTTCTTTGGCTTCTTGTTCGGTTTTAAAGCAGTTGCCTTGAGAATATAGATAATTGTCCTCATGAACATTATTCCACGAGAAGTTGCATACACTGCCAAATAAGCCTATAAAATAATACTCTTCACCACAATCAGGCTTCCACCTCTTGCCTTTCTTCTGGTTTTTCAGCTTCTCAATTTCTTTGCCGAGTTCTTCGTATTTTTGTTCTAGTTCTTGTAATTTCATTTTTATCGTCCCTTATCGTTTTCATCATTAATACTCGTTTTATTAGTTTGTAAATCTTCGTTTCTTCCTGTTAGCCAGCTTGTGTAAAGCAATTAAGTCTTTTTCTGTCACATTTTTATAAATTTTTTCTGTACCCCTTTTAACGGTTTCAATGTGTGAAAAGCCGTAACCGCAAAGGTACATATCAATAGTCTTGTCAGTAACTCCGAGAATCTTCACCAGATGCTTTGCCGACAAGTCCTTCACCTGACCTGTGTTCATAAACTCCATTTCTCCATTTTTTTCTGCTAAATAAAAGCTGCCACCACTTTAAACCTCTATAGCCTTTGCAATTGTGAATAGTCTTCGCGATATCCTCATTCATTGACTGCGTTTTTCAAGCCCTCAAACTTGTACTCAATATAGCGCTTTGTTACGTTAACCACGTTGCCTTTTGAGTCAACAAGCTTTTTTGACTTCATTTTAGATTCTTCTGTGACTTTGGCAATCTTTTTGAAATCCCGCAAAACGCTGTAAGGACAGTTGCAGTTTGTGACCTTAACAATGTCCTTGTGGGTAAAGTACACGTGATTTTTCACCCAGTCTAAAAGCAACAGGTGATACGGTTTGTAAATTTCCATAATCCGATACTCCTCATTTCTCTTCTTTTCGTTGTTTCAATAGGTCTGTATATTTCATTCCTTTTTCTTTTAGCTGTTTACATAAACTTACCCACTCTTCGAAGTCTGTTTTTAAAACATGTGAAGCAAGGTAGGGTTCAACGCGGATCCCTTCTAAAACTAACAAATCATATACACAGCGGTGTACTCCATTGCTGGGGTTGAGTTCATTTTTATACTGCCAGTAAAGGAAGTTAGGAATAAATATTTTATTGTCTGACAGGAACATAAACTTTGTCGCAAAATTTTCTTGAATCTCTTTGAGAGTGTTTTTTCCTTTTGTGTGCCAGTTTACACTTTCTATATCAAGCTCCAAAATACCTGCGTGGTCGCATTTGCACAGGCAATAATCAAACACGCATTTTAAATCAGGTGATAAGTTTCTGAACCATGAATCATCATATTTATTGCTGTCGTAAAATCTTTTTGCCATAAATTTTTCCTTGTAAAAAAAGGGGGCGTACTGCATCATAAAACGCCCCTCGGATATATACTTCAATTTATAGAATGTTTTTAAAATAGATTAGTTTCTGCCTGTTCTTCTTTTGGCTTTTCTTTTTTGGCCGAGAGATTAACAGCCCATCCGGGCGAGTTTTCGTTTTTCCTTTCTTCCTGCGGTATTCTCCACAGATTTACAAAACAATTTTTTAAAAACGGATATTTTTCAAGAATGACCTCATCCAGTGCTACTGAAATGTAAGTCTGTCCGTCATCTGATGTTTTTGTCCAAGCGTTACCTATTTTCATTTAATTTCCTCCGTATTTTAGTCTGGTAGCCTCTGCCACTTCTCCTGACAGATTGTATTTAATAACCGATTGAATACCTGATATATGCGCCTGATAAGCTTTTAAAACCTCTTCAAGCCCTTTATACAAAGCCTGTGAACCATGAAACTGTTTTATGAGCATTGCTGCCTCATCTTTAAATTGTGTTTCTAATAATTTGGGTATTTTGTTATCAAACGAAGCCTTATCGCCTGCAAGCGAGGCTTTGTGTATCAATGTGATTAAGCCGTTTAGTGCTTGTGAATAATCAGCTCTGGCTTTTTTGTATTCAAAAGCCAGCTCTTTGAGTTCCTTTGCTGTTTTAATCAATTCTGTGCTGTAATCCTCTATGCTCATTAACTAATCTCCGTTATTGCTTTTCTGCGTGCGTTTATTGCTTTAATAAAATTACTTCGGCTAGAGACTTTGTTTATATATTGGTTAGAATAATCAGTTATCTCTTTTACGGTGTTCAAAGAATCAATGCCGGCAATAATGTCAAAATCATCATTGTTGGAGGGTTGCATTTCTTCTATTTTGTCTGTACCAACTAACGGGTCTAATGCTTCAGATTCCACAATTTCAAGAGCGTTCAAATACAAATATCTCTTTAAATAAGTATGAATGGCGCCAAGTGACTGTATTTCTGTACAGCCTTTAAGTTGTGCATTTGCCGTAGGAGTTTCAAAAGTTACAGTAGACTCTGATTCCGTATCGGTTATAACCAGTTGTGCTTTATCAATGAACAAATTAAATACAGAACATAGTCCAAATTCTTCAAATATTTTGTTAACTTCCGGCATAAAATCGCCCAGTTCAAAGTATGTGAAACCGCTATAGCTGTTTTTTCCGCTCTTTTTTAATTGTTTGCTCTGCAACAGAACACGTGCTTTAGAAAGCTTTTCATAAATATTCATCGTCTATGCTCCTAATTTAAACTCAAATACTTCTGATTCTTTTGTAATGTAGTATTTTTCAAATAAGGAAGGGTGCTCTTCTTTAAAAAGCGACTGGTCAAAAGCTGTACGCTGTTTTGTTTTTAAATAAAAATGACAGTGCCCGAGATTCATTTCATTGACATTGTTTTCTTTTAAAACGCCGATAAGCTTTATATCAAGCTGCTCTTTTTTCTTTTCAAGCTGCTTTAATTCGAACTTGTATCTTGCAATAGCATCTTTCAGCTCAATCATTTCATCTGTAAGCGTTGTTAACTCATTCGTCATATTTACTTCTCCTGTTGTATTCGTCTTTTACAGCCTGAATCATCTTTCCGTTTCGCGTTTCTACTGCGTCGCGCAAAATTTGAATTAACTCAAGCGGAGTCATCTCTGTTAGTTTCATTGTGTTTATCCCTTAAATTCCTGTGTGCAATAATTTTCAACCCTTCAAACATTTTGTTTTTGCATATGTCAGAGTCTTTTACAAAAAAACAATCACCTATACCACTAGCTGCACAATATAAACACAGGTCATTTTCAATCATTGCACCAGCTGCTATATCCAGCATTTCTAAAAGCATTTCGTTTTCTGTCAACTGTTCACTGACACTCATTATGCCCTCCTTATCAAATCGTATTTTTGGTTTAGATTTCCATTCTTGTATACTTCACGCATAAACTGTGCTGTTTTTTCCTTCGCTGTAAAAGGGTCTTGGGCTGCAAAGTTTTGATAAGCAACAATTCCAATTTTTTTTAATTTGCATTGTGTAAACAAGTCAATTTTCTTATTTCTTTTTTGTACAAGCTCAAGAATTGCAAATGGAGATAAAAAGACAAAGAAACCAAGCAAAATAATTGATTGCAGAAGGTAATCTTCAAGAATAAATGTATCCATTTTCTTTCTCCTTTTCTTTATCTTTATCTTTATCTTTTTCTTTATCCTTATCTTTTTCTTTATCCCCGCCCCCGCCCCGTCGCCGCCCCGTCAAAAGGTAACGTCCAAGATTAGGATTATTGGGTTAAAAACCTTTATTAGCGGGCTGTCACAACGATTCTTGCTCCTCGCGTTAAACGTGCCTTCGCTTCTTCACCTGCGTGAAGGCGCTACGCACTCCGCTGCGGTGCGCTGCGCAGCCCTGAAATAAAAGTTTTTAATGCCTTCCTTGCTGCATTCTGCCCGCCGCTGTACGAGATTTACGGGTCAGTGCCTTTTGATTTTTATACCGCTGAAATGCAAATCATCAGTCCGGTGATTTTAGACTCGCGGGTTGTCTCCCTGCGCCGATTGCTCGGAAATTGTGCTTGTAAGTTAATGAAATTTTTGTAGACCAAATTTTCATTGCAAAATAAAGGCACTATAAGTAAGCACCTTGCCTTCGCAGATGTTTTAAGTTAAAATTGTTTGGTAAACAATAAACAATGTATTCTTACTGATGTTAATGTACATTATATGATGAACATTGTCAAGCAGTATTTTTACATTACTTCATGTTTTATTGAAAAAATAGTATAAATCATGTAGATTGTAGGTATGTTAATGGCACTTTTAAAAGATGAATTAAAATCATATATTGTAAAAGCTGGCTTTTCTATGAGAAAGCTAGCAGACCAATTAACACAAAAAACTGGTAAATCAGTAACTGTACAAAATATTAGTAATAAATTCTCTAAAGAAACTATCC
>ULVX01037506.1_pt1 | contig 34862 bp, 31 predicted proteins | sample 1959811 | NCBI WGS metagenome assembly ULVX01 (sample SAMEA4835797, study PRJEB28245) | human gut metagenome | biome: gut microbiome; material: fecal sample | place: Denmark | collected 2008
TCCTTACGAAAAGGTATAGGCTTTTGTCAACAATCTGAGACTAGTAAAAACTAGTCATAAGGTTTATATTCCACTGTTTCTTTGTCAAAATCAATAAACAATTGGAATGCATTACGATCTTTGTCTTCATCCCAGATTTCAACAAACTTAGGTGTAACTTCAATTAGAATTTCTGTATCTACATGTGAATATGCATTGTAGCTTTGCCACAAGAATTCTTTGTATTTCTTTTCAAAAATACGACCAGGTTCATCAATAACCAATCCTAAATTTTTAGCTGTACCTTCTACTTGCACACCATTAAAGCACATAGCTACTCTATCATTTTTGAATAATTGTTGTGTTTTTCTAAAGTTTTTATCTGTCTTAAAATAAATTTTATCATTGTAGAAAACACAACTTACATTTCTTACCATAGGATAATCATCTACACAGCTTGCCAAAGCCATGATTTTATAATCTCCTAATTTTTCATCCATAATTTTTTTTGCTTCTAAAAGTTCCATTTTTCTTTTAACCTTTCATTACTAATATTAAAACAACAATTGACACAATAATAAATGCACTCACAATTCCAACATCTTTTGTAAGAGTTTCATTCGTGTTCGATTGAGGAACAAACTGTGTATTTCTCAATGCGTTTACAAGTGGTTTGTAGATCAACATTGCACATGCAGCATTTAATGTACACTTAATAATATTGAATGGAACAATACCTGGAAGTAACATACCAACGACTGCACTTCTTGGCATTTGATAATAAATTGGAGTAATAATATAGTTCCATAAAGTCATACTCAATGTGCAACATACAGTTCCTAATACCAAACCTGCAATGGCTCCTTTTTTAGAATGTTTATATTTGTAGATGCAAGCAGCCACACAAGCGAATGTACAAGTAGAAATCACATTCATCAAAACATCTAATAAGTTTCCTCCACGGAATACAATTTCTAAAAATGAACACAATAGACTCATAATAAAGGATGTCATAGGACCATAGATAAATCCTGCAATCACAATAATGATATCTTTTGGATCGTAGCTTAGAAAAGATACGGCTGGTACAATTGGAAATTGTATCAATAAATTTAAAACCATTGCCATCGCACTTAAGATTGCAATGGTTGTTAGTTTCTTTGTTGAACTCATAAATCATCAATCCCTTCATATATCAACTAAAAAACGTGCCTAAAGAAAATCCTCTAGGCGCGTTTAAATATACAAAAGAATATATAAAAACATCTTCTTCCATCCAGACTATACTGTCGCCACTGGAATTTCACCAGTTCCTGCAAAATGCTCGCGGGGTTTACCGCCGATAGGGAATTTCACCCAACCCTGAAGATTTAATTTATGCAAATTAAGTATACACTTGTTTTAGATAAAAAAAAAGAGCAATTTTTTTGCTCTTTATGGTTTCTTAAATCATAAGCCATGTTCTGTTCCACTTACGTGGTGACAGTCATTTATCTATAGCAATGCTATCCAGCTTTCCTTTCGTTTCATTCCAGCCGGTTCCCCTACCAAATTTGGGTTTCTCGCTTGTGGGGTTTACCCGTTCCACCCTATACGTTTCCATATAGATTCGTCTCTGTGGCACTTTTAAAGTTTGTTTACATAGTTTCCCTTAGCAAACAAAACAGCCGTCAAGTAAAAACTTGCCTAGACTTATTTATTCATCTAGCACAAACACTACAATCATCACAGATTGTGCGAGCATGGACTTTCCTCTAACTATCTAAGTAGCCAGCGACTGTCGATTTAATACCTATTCTTCACTTTGATTGAATACAGCTTTTTCCAAACGTGCAATACGTTTTAAGATATCCACTGTGTTGCTACTTCCATTCACAAAATCAGAATTTACTTTTTCATTCAAGTTTTCATTCTCACTTTGTAGTGCAAACAATTGTTGCTGCAACTCTTTAATTTTTTCTTCATAACGAGTCACTGCAGCACCTAATTCTTCTACTTTTTCATCGTATTTCTGATAGTCTTCAATGACCATATCTAGAAATTCATCTACTTCAGCAGGGGCATATCCCTTCAAGTCTACATGAAATTCTTTTTCATAAATTTCTTGCGCTGTCAAATTCATATCTGTTGCCATATATATAGTCCCCCTATATCTACTTAGATATTATGAAGGTTTTAACAGAAAAAATCAACTCTGAGTTTTGAGTTTCATTGAATGTTCACTCTTTTTCATATATAATGTTCCTGATGAGCACTATTAAATATCCGAATGGAATTTCGACCATAAATACAATGCAATCAAAGAGTTATAGTTCAAGAGGTATGCGCCTTGAGAATGATATAAATGACTCCAATAAATATTATCGGGAGCTTGATAAAGCTTTGATTTATAAAAAGCCTACGCCGGTTCAAGTTGTTCATGTTGATTATCCGAAAAGGCAACGCGCAAAAATTACTGAGGCTTATTATAAAACGCCATCTACAACCGATTATAATGGTGTATATCGAGGTAAATATATTGATTTTGAAGCAAAGGAAACCAAAAACAAAACGAGTTTCCCACTCTTTATGATTCACCCTCACCAAATCAAACACCTAAAAAAAGTTGTATTTCATGGAGGTATTGGTTTTTTTATCATTCGATTCAATTACCATAATGAAACCTATCTTGTAGATTCAAAGATGCTCATAGATAAAATAGAAAATATAGATAAAAGTTCCATACCTTATACTTGGTTTCAAAATCATGGAACTCTTATTCAAGAAGGATTATATCCTAGGTTAGCGTATTTAAAAGTTGTAGATGAACTCTATTTTAAGGAGGATAAGTAAATGGCCCAACCACAAAATGAACAAAAAAAGCCAACAGCACCAAAGACAAACAGAAGAAAATTAGATATATGGAATAAACTTGCCGTAAGTATCCTATCTATATTCTTAGTTGGATGTATATCTGTATTCTTTGTACTTGTGAATATTATTAATGATCCAGACGGCATGCGTTTTTCACAAGACGGCTTAACAACATTGTCCAATTCAAGATTATATGACTCTTCAGGAAATTTATTCTATGAACTCGGTGATGAAATCCGTGAAGACGTTACATATTCACAGATTCCACAATCGGTAGTGGATGCCTTCCTTTCTATCGAAGATTCACGTTTCTTTGATCACAACGGATTTGACTTGCCACGATTCTTAAAATCCGCAATGGCAAACTTAAAATCTGGTAGTTTTTCACAAGGTGGTTCAACCCTAACTATGCAGATGATTGATAATGCATTTACGAAAAACCAAGAAAAAAAGATTGAAACAGAACAAGGCTCTGTTTCAACAGTTCAAAAGTTAAAATTAAAAGTACAAGAAATCTACTTATCTTTAATTGCTGAACAAAGTATCAACAAAGAACAAATATTTGAATATTACGTAAACCGAATTTGGTTTGGTTCCGGAAACAATACGCGTGGTATTCAAAAAGCAGCACAATACTTCTTTAATAAAGACGTATCCCAATTAAACTTAGGTGAAGCTGCATTCTTAGCTGGTTGTATCAATGCGCCAGACACATATAACCCATTAAACAATTTAAACGAAGCTAATACGACAACAGATCACTTGAAAGCAGCTCAAAATCGACGTAATGTGACTTTGGAATTAATGATGCAACATGGATATATTACAGAAGAAGAATATAATCTTGCTTCAAATCAAGACATATCTTTCTCTTTACAATATATTGAAAGAACAAGTGATGATCCAAACCAAGCTTATATTACTCAAACACTTAGTGAAGTTATGGAATTGACCGGACAAGATCCTGCTATTATTCCAATGGATATCTATACCGCATTAAATCAAGATGCTCAAAAACAAGCCGATGAAATCTGTAATGGTAATATCGTACAATATCCAGATGAAGCATTTGATGTAGGTTTCTCAATGATTGCAAATGATACAGGAGAAATCATTGCGGTAGGACCTGGACGCCGTTACCACTCTGACTCTGTTAAAATTGATAACTCTACAGATTCAAAACAACCTGGTTCAACAATGAAACCATTGCTTGCCTATTCAAGTACATTTGATATTCTTGGCTGGTCTACAGTTCACCAGGTAAACGATAAGAAAAAGGATTATTGGAAGAATGGTTCTTATGCACCAGTAAACTCAGATGGTAAATACAATGGTAAAATGAGTTTGCAAGACGCATTAGGCGTATCAAAAAATACAACAGCCGCGCAAGCTATGATTGATTTAGTAACAGCCAAAGGCTATGATTACTGGATCGATTTCTGTAAGAAGCTTGGTTACGATGAAGACGTAGCTAATGCATTCAATGAACAATATGCGATTGGTGGTTCTGGAATGTATGCGAGCACTGTCCAACAAGCAAGTGCCTACTCTATGCTTGCCAATGGTGGTAAACGTGTAGATGCCCATAGAATTCGTAAAGTTATTCGTAGATCTGATAAAAAAGAATTTGAAACAAAAGCTCAAACACATGAATTAATTAGTGAACAAGCCGCTTGGATGATGTCGCAATTGCTTGAAAAAGTTGTTAGTGGTGGCTACAACAACTACAACAACATCCTAATGAGTAATTATACAGTTTATGGTAAATCAGGTACTTCCGATTGGCAAAACGAAGGTGCTCAATATGGTATTCCTGCTGGTACCGCAAAAGATGAATGGTCTTTAGGTTATACAAACAAATATACGATTGCTTGCTGGAGTGGATATACAACAGAATATATTCAACAAGGCTACTACATTACAATCTATGATTTAAATGTTGCGACTGCATTCCATATTTCTCACTATATGTTAGATTACATGCAAAAATATGCGACATATTCAGCTATTGAAAGACCAAGTGGTATTTCCGATTATAAGAACGGATATATCAAAGATGAGTTTAAATCAAAAGGTGATACAGCTTCTGAAAGCACAGACGCACAAGAAGCATGTGTTGCCGATGGTGGTGAATGGGATGAAGAAGCTGGAACTTGTAAGAAAGCTGACGATGAAGAAAAAGAAGCATGTGTTGCCGATGGCGGAACTTGGGATGGAACTACTTGTAAAAAAGAAGATACAGAAACCAACGATGCAGAAACAACATGTGTAAATAATGGTGGTACTTGGGATGGAAGTGCTTGTACATATCCAACTACACCAGATCCTGAACCAACACCAGATCCTGAACCAACACCAACACCAGATCCTGAAAATCCAACAGGATATGTCTGGTATGATCGAAGAAGTTTATATAACATATTTGATAGACTTTAGTAAAAGTGCTCAATTGAGCACTTTTTTTGTATACAAAAAAAACAGGGATGATCATTTCCCTGTTTCAAGTATCGTATTCGCAATTTTAAGTTGTTGATCACTTGGCGTTGGTATTCCTTCTAAAGGATATTCTAAACCTAATTCTTTCCATTTGTAAGCCCCTAACGTATGGTATGGAAGGACTTCCACTCTTTCTACATTTTTTAATTGAGCAACAAATTGATGTAGTCTTTTTAAATATACTTCATCCGTATTAATAGTTGGTACTAATACATGACGAATCCATACAGGTTTTTGAATATCAGATAAATATTTAGCGAATTCTAAAATATTTTGATTGGTATGCCCAGTTAATTCTTTATGCGCCTTTTCATCAATATGCTTAATATCTAAGAGAACTAAATCTGTAACTTTCATAAGTTGTTTAAATTTAGAAAAGAAAGGTTCTTCAAAAGTAAAGGGCTGTCCACAAGTATCTAAAGTTGTATGGACCCCTTCTTTTTTGGCCTGTGTAAAAAGCTCAATCAAAAAATCAATTTGAAGAAGTGGTTCTCCACCACTGACAGTAATACCTCCATTTTCTTTCCAGTAAGGACGATATCGCAAAGCTTTCTTTAAAACAGCCTCAGCACTTTGATCGGGTTCTTTTACTTTCCAAGTATCCGCATTGTGACAAAACTTACAACGCATATGACACCCTTGCATAAAAATGACATATCTTACGCCTGGCCCATCTACAAGGCCAAATGTTTCAATTGAATGAATGGCTCCTAACATCCTGTCCTCCTAACTAGAAAGAGCCTTATTAAAGGCTCTTATGACATGTACGACTAATAACATCTAATTGTTGTTCACGAGTTAAATCAATAAATTTAACAGCATAACCAGAAACTCGAATAGTAAAGTTAGCATATTCCTCTTTTTCTGGATGTTCCATCGCATCTTTTAATTTTTCTACACCAAATACATTCACATTCAAGTGGTGAGCACCCTGATCAAAGTATCCATCTAATACATTGACTAAGTTATTCACTCTTTCCTCTTCACTATGACCCAACGCATCCGGATTGATTGTTTGCGTATTACTAATTCCGTCTAATGCATATTCATAAGGAAGTTTTGCGACAGAATTTAATGAAGCAAGCAATCCATTTTGTTCTGCACCATAAGCAGGGTTAGCACCTGGTGATAATGGCTCTCCAGCTTTTCTTCCATCAGGCAAAGCACCAGTAGCTTTACCATATACAACATTTGAAGTAATTGTAAGAATTGAAGTTGTTGGTTCACTATCACGATATGTGTGGTGCTTTTCAATCTTACGCATAAATGTCTTTAATAACCATACGGCAATTTCATCCGCACGATCATCATCATTTCCGTAGCGAGGGAAATCTCCTTCAATTTCATAATCAACAACCAATCCATCTTCATCACGAATTGTCTTAACCTTTGCATATTTAATGGCACTCAATGAATCCACTACATGAGAGAATCCGGCAATACCTGTTGCGAAAGTTCTACGAACATCTGTATCAATTAAAGCCATTTGACTTGCTTCATAATAATATTTATCATGCATATACTGAATTAAGTTCAAAATATTTACATATAAACCTGATAACCAATCCATCATGATATCGTACTTATGCATAACTTCATCATAATCCAAATATTCACTTGTGATTGGTTTATATTCTGGACCCACTTGAACTTTTGTCTTTTCATCTATACCACCATTGATCGCATATAATAAACATTTAGCTAAGTTTGCACGAGCCCCAAAGAACTGCATTTCTTTACCCGTTTGCGTTGCACTTACACAGCAACAAACCGCATAATCATCACCCCATACAGGACGCATTACATCATCATTTTCATATTGAACACTACTTGTATCAATACTTACTTTTGAAGCATATTTCTTGAATGGTTCTGGTAAATTTGAAGAATATAGTACAGTCAAGTTTGGTTCTGGACTTGGTCCCATATTTTCAAGTGTATGCAAGAAACGGAAACATGTTTTAGTAACCATGCTTCTTCCATCCATACCTAAACCACCAATATCTAGCGTTGCCCAAACTGGATCGCCCGAAAATAATTGGTTGTAGCTAGGAATTCTGGCAAACTTAACCATTCTAAATTTCATAGTTAAATGGTCTACGATTTCTTGAATTTCACTTTCGGTAAATACACCATTTTCTAAATCTCTTTCAAAATAAATGTCTAAGAAAGTCGAAATACGACCAACAGACATAGCTGCACCATTTTGTGTTTTAATAGCTGCTAAATATCCAAAATATAGCCATTGTACAGCTTCTAAAGAGTTTTTAGCAGGTTGAGAAATATCATATCCATAGCTTGCTGCCATGACTTTCATTTCTTTTAACGCCTTGATTTGTTCCGCCAATTCTTCACGCTGACGAATCACATCATCGCTCATTGTTCCATCGCCACAATATGCGAAATCTTTTTGTTTCTGCTCAATTAAGTAATCAATACCATAAAGTGCAACACGACGATAATCACCAACGATACGTCCACGACCATATGTATCTGGTAAACCAGTCACAATCTTGTTGCGACGTGCTAAACGCATTTCTGGTGTGTATGCACTAAATACAGCATCATTGTGAGTTTTATGATATTTTGTGAATATTTCATGTAATTTTTCACTTGGTTTATATCCATAAGTTTCGCATGCCTCTTCACTCATACGAATACCGCCATAAGGCATAAATGCACGTTTTAATGGTCTATCTGTTTGTAAACCAACTACCTTCTCTAAATCTTTATCTAAATATCCAGGGCCATAAGCTGTAAGACTTGAAACCACTTCTGTTTCCATATCCAATACGCCACCTTTGGCACGCTCTTCTTTTTGTAGTTTTTGAAGTTTTTCCCACAAAGTATTTGTCGATTCTGTTGGACCTTCTAAAAAGCTTTCATCCCCATCATAAGGCTTGTAGTTGTTTTGAATAAAGTCACGAACATCTACTTCGTCTTGCCATTTACTGCCTTTAAATCCTTGCCATTGTTCTTTCATGATTGCCTCCTTCAAATGACAGTTAGTTTTAACTAACAATTGATTAAAGTTTACTATGATTTCTTCGAGTAGTCAATTAAAAAGACCCACCGAAAAGACAAAGTAAACTTGCCCAGACGGTCGGCCTATAACATCATACTTCATGTGGTAACTCCACTTCCGTCAGTCATATGATATTCAAATCATAACAAAGAACGATCCATTACGCAAGCGTTTTCACCATGGACATGAATTTAGCTTTGCGCTTCTCCAATATTTGTCATTTTAAACCCCTCTCCATGCACTTCATGCGATTCGACAACCACAAAGAAAGATTCTGGATCCGCTTCTTGAACAGCCTTTCGAACTTGATACATTTCTTTACTATTACATGCACACATTACCACTTGCATATCATCTTGTTTATATCCACCTTGTGCATTTAAAATCGTACTTCCCCTTTGACTTGTTTCATCAATCACCTGACAAATTCTTTTTCCCTGTTTTGTGACAATAAAAGCAACTTTACCTGAATTTAAGCCATAAATCATTTTATCGACTACAACCGCAAATAATAAATTTACAATCATACCATAAATCATTCCATCTACATCTTTAAATAGAATACCACCCACTAGAATAATTCCAACATCTGATAAAAAGGCGATATTTCCTAAAGATAAATGCGGTCTTAATGCCTTTACAGCCATGATGATAAAATCAGATCCTCCTGTAGATGAATTTCTTGTATAAATCATCGCGTAGCCAATTCCACCAAAAACTCCCGTACATAGGGCAGCTAATAATCGATCTCCTTGGTAGACTGGAAATAATGGTGCCACATAGTCGATAATCAATGAAGATACAATCATACAGCGAATGGAACGGATAAAAAACTTCTTTCCTAATAATTTGTAACAAAGTATCGCAACAGGTATATTCAATAGAATGGTTGAAAAACCAATGGGAATATGAAAGAGTCGATAAAAGATAATTGAAATTCCCGAAAATCCTGTCATAGGAAACTTAGCTTGTACGGCAAAATTATAAATTCCAATCGCAACAAAGATACTGCCAACTAATTCCCACATCATTTGTACCAATAATTTTTTTGTCTTATTCATAAATACCCCCAAAAAAGAAGCGCCTAAGACCAAATCTTACAGTGAAATCACTGCACCTACGATTTGATCCTAGACGCTTTAACCACTCATCCGGTGAAGAGTGAACGTTATTTTTAATATACCAATCTATTGTATGGAACATGATCATTTAAGTCAAGAAGAATCAGCTAATTCGCCATTTGTGGTATGTTCAATCTATACTAGAAATAGTAAGATTTTAGATGAAAGGAGGCTAATTATGAACACTAAAAAGATAGGAGCCTTTATCGCAATGAATCGCAAGAAAAAAGGATATACACAAGAGCAGTTAGCTGAAAAATTAGGTGTGACAAATAAAACCATTTCGCGATGGGAAAATGGGCATTACATGCCAGACTTATCTTTACTTGAACCTTTGAGTAAAGAATTAGATATCACATTAAATGAACTTTTAGCTGGAGAAGAAATCGTTAAAGAAGAGGCTATGGAATATTCTGAACAAAACCTAATCCAAACAATTGATTATACAGACAAGAAAATCAAGAATGAACATAAGAAAATATCATTATTCATTATTAGTATAGGTATTTTCACATCCCTTTGTGCATTTACTGTTTTCCCTTCTGAAAGCAGCTGGGGCAGCATCTATTCTATGATTGGATTGTTCTTATTTGTAGTTGGAATATTCAGAGAATTAAAATTTACTTCTCTACTCAAAAAAGGATTGATTTCAACAATTTTATTCATTTTACTTTTAAGCATTTTCTTTATTTTCGACTATGCCAGTGTAAGCCAATTTAAACAACCACCCATCTATCGACTGACTACAACTACTGTATTTAGTGATGATGGAAATAAAATGATTGAATACCAAAATCCATTCTACAATGTATTTCGCATCAATGCCGATACACCCAATGAATATTACTTAATTGACAACAAGAGACAATATACCATTGATACCGTTCCAACAAGTCCTTTTAATGTGGATAAAAGTTCATTTGAACAACTAAAAAAATATAAAAGTAAATATATTGGAGACAACAGTAATACTTCCCATTTACTAAATGCCTTACCCCTATCGGAATATGGCTATATATTTGAAATTGATTCTGAAAACTATGGACTTACAATAAACTATAATTGTACAGATTGGTACAACAACGAAAACTTATATATACATAAAGCTCTAGTGTACAATTCTGTATCTCTATTCAAATGGATTGATAATCTTGAATACATCTCATTTAATTTTAGTGGAAGTAGCTATACAATTACACGAGAACATTGTCCACTCAACAAGAATATTGAACAAAAAATCAATGATAATGAATTTGTATCCGATAGGATGAAATTATTTGAAACAAATTAAAAAAAACGCGTTTTTTATTTACTATGAATAATTTCTTCAGCACGATCTAGTGCAGCACTAATACTAGGCTGGAAGTTAACTTTACCAACAAGCTCAATAAAACCTGCCTTTTCCATGACTTTCATTGGTTGATCATTCACATGTGAGAACACAATCGTGATTCCTTTGGACTTGCAAACCTGAACTAAATCTTTTAATGCGTTTAGTGCCGTACTATCTAATGCAGGAACACTGCGCATACGAAGAACTAGACATGTTGTAAAATCTTTGACGGCAATTTCTTCAATTACACTAGCTGCCCCAAAGAACAAGGGTCCTGAAATCTCATAAACACGAATCTGAAGTGGAAGCTTTTGAAGGTGTTCATCAACATCGGGTGTATCCTCATCTACATATGTCCAGCCATTGACTTTTGTTTCTTCACTCATACGTTTAATGAATAATAAACAAGCAAGTACCATACCCACTTCAATGGCTACAACCAAATCAAAGATGACAGTTAGCACAAATGAAGTGACTAAAACAATAACATCACTCTTAGGTGCTGTTTTAACTAAGTTCACAAAGGTACGCCATTGGCACATATTGTATGCGACAATAAATAAAATAGCTGCAATGGTAGGCATCGGAATCATTCCGGCATATGGCATCAAAACAACTAATACAATGACCAATGTGATAGAGTGCACCATACCGGCAATTGGTGTTTTTCCTCCATTTTTAATATTGGCAGCTGTTCTTGCGATAGCACCTGTTGCAGGAATTCCTCCAAATAAAGCGGATGCGATATTTCCAGCACCCTGCGCAACAAGTTCCATATCCGAGCGATGTTTACCGTTAATCATGCCATCGGCAACAACACAAGAAAGTAATGATTCAATGGCAGCCAACACGGCTATGGTTAGTGCATTAGGCAGTGCATTTTGAATGATATTTAATGATAAACTTGGAAAACGCAAAGATGGTAATGCATTACTGATTGTATAAAGATTTCCAATTGTATTTACCTTTAAAGGCAAGAATTGAACCATCAAAGTTCCTGCAATAACGGCTAAAAGTGAGCCTGGAATTCTTTTAAAGATATATGGAGCAATAATCAAGATAGCTAAAGATACTCCACCTACTATGACGGCATCCATATTGATTGTAGAAAAATTGTTAATCACAGCTTCAAATTTTTCAACCGTCTCAATAGGCTTTACTCCATTTGGATAGGTTAATCCAAAGAAATCTTTTAATTGTCCAATCACAATCGTAACGGCAATACCCGAAGTAAAACCTGTCGTAATGGTAAATGGAATAAACTTGATTAGACTTCCAAAATGACAAAGTCCCATCAAAATCAAAAAGATACCCGCAAGAATCGTGGCAACAATAAGTCCATCCATTCCATCATGGGCTACAATTCCAGCAACAATCGTCGCAAATGCAGCGGTCGGTCCTGCAATTTGTACACTGCTTCCGCCTAGTGCTGAAATGACAAAACCAGCTACGATTGCAGTAAATATTCCGGCTTCCGGTCCCACACCTGAAGCAAGTGCCAAGGCGATTGATAATGGTAATGCGATAATAGCGACAATAATTCCAGCTGTTACATCTTTGACAAACTGAGACTTATCATAGCTTTTCAGCGATGAAAGTAACATCGGTTTTAGTGAATTCATTTGTTAATATCCCTCTCTTTTTAACAACCTTTAAAGTATACCATAATTTAAGGATTTTTAAGGATATTTCTATAATACTATTTGATATACTGAATATATAACGATAATAAATCAGGAGAACACTATGAACAAAAAGACTAAAATTATAATTTTAATCTCATTATGTATTTTAATTGCCATTATAGGCATCTATTTCTTATTTCCAAAAGGAAGCAACACCCAAAACATCTATGTTCAAAAAGTATCTACAATCATTGGTTCTTCTAATACGGAAAACCGATATTCAGGTGTAGTAGAATCCTCAGAAACTGTAGATATCAATTCTGATGGAAATAAATCCATTACTGAAATGTATGTTGAAGCTGGTCAAAAAGTAAGAAAAGGCGATAAATTATTTTCTTATGATACGACTGAAGCATCCAATTCCATCGCCCAAAAGAAATTGGATATTGAAGCACAGAACAATGAAATCGCTGCTCAAAATAATACAATTGAAGATTATAAGGCTGAACTTAATAAAGGTGCAGATAAAGTTGAGATTCAAGCTCGAATCAACGATGCTAGTTTCGCGATTCGCCAGGCTCAAAATACAATCAAGGCCACACAGACTGAAATTGATCAGTTGAACAAACAAATCGAAAATTCGACCGTTCTTTCGACAATTGATGGAATTATTAAAGAAGTCAATAGAGATGGTGGAACGGATGAAAATGGAAACCAAAAACCCTTGGTGTCGATTACACAAACTTCTGATTTTAGAGTAAAAGGCTCTATTAGTGAAATGGGATCTATTTCTGAAGGAACAAATGTTATTGTAAGAAGTCGTATAAATGAAGATCAAATTTATAAAGGTACAGTTACCAAAGTGGAAACAGACCCTCAATCCAATTCTAACAATAACGTTTATGGAAATGATTCAAATGAATCTGCATCCAAATATCCTTTCTATGTCACTTTAGACAATAATAAAGGCTTAAAACTTGGACAACACGTCTATATTGAAGTGGATAATGGACAATCCACAAAGAAAAAAGGAATTTGGTTAGATGCGAGTTTTATTGTTTCGGATGACAATGGAAATTCATATGTATGGGTTTCTGAAAAAGGTAAATTAAAGAAAAGAAAAGTGGAACTTGGTAAAACCGATGAAGAAACATCTACCACAAAAATCAAGTCAGGACTAAGCGAGGATGACTATATCGCATGGGCTGATGATACATATAAGGAAGGTATGAAGACAACGACGGAATATCAAACGGAAACGGATGGTGATGCGAATGCTTCTTAACCTTAAAAACATTTATAAAAATTATGGAAAAGAACCATTGATCGTTCCAGTTTTAAAAGATGTGAGTCTTGAAGTTGTACAAGGTGACTATGTTGCGATTATGGGACCAAGTGGTTCTGGTAAAACAACACTTATGAATATCATTGGATGTTTAGATCGAGCAAGTACGGGTACATACCTATTTGAAGATGAAGATATTTCTGAAATGAATGATGATGCATTAAGTGATTTAAGATTAAATAAAATCGGTTTTGTCTTTCAAAACTTCAATCTTCTAAGTTCGGAAACCGCTCAAGAAAATGTAGCTTTACCCTTAATTTATGCAGGAATCCATAAAGAAGAAAGAAATCATAGGGCGGATGTTGCCTTAAGTAAAGTTGGTTTACAAGATCGTACAACTTTTAAACCAAGCCAATTGTCCGGTGGACAAAAACAACGTGTTGCGATTGCCCGCGCCCTTATCAATCATCCTAGAATTCTACTTGCCGATGAGCCTACAGGAGCACTTGATCAGGCGAGTGGTAAACAAGTTATGGAATTGTTTAAAGCTTTAAATGATGAAGGTGTGACAATCATTATGATTACGCATGATGCAAGTGTCGCAAGTCATGCCAAAAAAATCCTTCATATCATTGATGGAGAAATCATTGAAAATAAACAAGGAGGTGCAGCATGAAGCCTTCTATAAAAAAAGGAATTATTATTACTTCTGTATGTGCATTTACTTTAGTTGGAATTAAGTTTTACTTAAACTCATCTAATACGGTTGAGGTTCATTCTGTATCTAGCTTAAATACAGGCTATTGGGATAATCCAGCTACTTCAACAGGTCTTGTATCTAATAGTGATACGCAATCCGTACTATATGATTCTTCTAAAACAATCACACAAGTCTTTGTCAAAGAAGGGCAACAAGTAAGTGTAGGCGATCCATTGTTATCTTATGATTTAACTACACTTCAAAGTGCAGTGGATACAAGTCAATTGGAAGTGGAAAAAGCACAAAATGCGATTACACTTGCCAATCATGAATTAAAGAAATTATTAAATACAACGCCTGTTCCAGATGTTGTTGAAAAACCAGAAATTCAAGATCCTACACCTGCACCATTGCCTAGTGTTCCTACAAAAAATGGAAATGGCTTATATCCATATATTCTTTCTTTATCCCAAGCCGAAAAGAATTTTACAGACTATAAGATTTATTATACAAATACAGAAAGTGAAGCCCCTGAAAAAGGACCTAAAGAAGATGTAAATGCATGGAAAGAAGAAAGAATTAAAAAAACATCGGATCATACATGTTGGTATTGGATTGAATATACATATACAGACGGTTCAAACAATGCGTATGATTCAAAGGATGTTGTAGAGTATTATAGTGACAAACAAAAGGTTCCTTATGAAGACATTTCTACAGTTGGAACCAAAAAGAATCCTTATGTGTTTAAGTTAAGTGAAGACCAGGGATTTGTGTACGGAAAACTATTTTTAGACAACAAGAATCTGAATTCTTATTTTCGATTTGATGTGTATACAAATGATGGTGAAATCAGTTCTTCATGGCTTGTTCGTTGTGACAAGTTTGCCACTAAACAATCTATGAATGAAGGCGATATGTATTCGGTGATTTCACATACGAAAGAAGAACAAAAGTATATAGAGACCGAACAAAATCAAAGTCCAGATAATACATCGGGTTATACAGAAATAGAACTTGCGAAAGCCATTCGTGATAAGAAGCAAGAATTGAAGACGTTAGATTTAGATTTAAGAAAGGCAAAGCTTTCCTTAAGTGAAAATAAAGCTTTATTAAATGACGGCATCGTTCGTGCAAAGCGCAGTGGTATTGTGCGTAATATAAAAGATCTATCAAATCCTATTCAAGATGGCAGTGCCTTTTTAGAAGTGGCCACCGGCCAAGGAACTTATATTAAAGGAAACATTAGTGAATTGATGTTAAACCAAGTTAAGGTTGGCGATACCATTTCAGCTTATTGCTGGACAAATGGGGAAACATTTGATGCCAAGATCCAAAGTATAGATACAGTTCCTTCTTCTAGCAGCAACTATAATGGTTCAGGTAATCCAAATGTGAGCTACTATGGTTTTGAAGCAATCGCCAAAGATGCCTCAAATGTTGCGGTTGGTGAATATTTAGAATTAACCTTCCATTCAAATACAGATACAACGAGTTCGATTTGGCTTTCAAAAGCTTATGTCAAACAAGAAGGAAATAAATATTATGTTCTTAAAGAAAATCATGGAAGATTGAAGAAGCAATATGTAACGGTTGGAAAGATTGTCTGGGGGGATACAGTCGAAATTAAAGAAGGTCTTACAGACACGGATTCTATTGCGTTTGCGTATAGTAAAAATGCCAAAGAAGGCGTTAAGACAAAGAATATGTCGGAGGATGCATCATGATTGAAAATATAAGATTATCCTTTCGAGGCATTTTTGCCCACAAAATGCGATCCTTCTTAACAATGCTTGGAATCATCATTGGCATTGCCTCCATTATTGCGATTGTTTCTACAATTAAGGGAACAAATGATCAAATTGAAAAGAATCTAATTGGTTCCGGAAATAACACGGTAAAAGTAGCTTTATATCAAGAAGATTTGGAATATTCTTTCGATGCAGGCATTCCAAATGGTGTACCTACCGTTTCAAAAGATACACTTGAATCTTTAAAAAATATCGAGCATGTCCAAGGTGCTACGCTTTATCGTTCAAGACAAAGTTATCAAGCTATATTTCGTAATAACACTTCTTTAGATGGTGGATACATCATGGGTGTGAATCAAGACTACTTCTCAATTACTGGACTCACCATCAAACAAGGAAGAGGCATTACAGAAGATGACAACAAGAAATATAGGCAAGTTGCCGTATTAGATGAAACAAGCGCAAAACTTTTATTTGGTGAAGAAAATCCGATTGGTAAAACGATTGAGATTTCTTCAACACCATTCACAATCGTTGGTGTTTGTGCAGATAAAGAAACTTTTGAGCCTACAATGGAAAGCATTGATGATTATCATACATATAATCAGTCTACAGGTTCTAAAGTCTATGTTCCAAGTGAATCTTGGCCAATCTTTTATCAGTTTGATGAACCGCAAAATGCATTACTAAAGGTGGATGCCACTTCGAATATGACTCGTGTTGGAAAAGAAGCAGCTCAAATCTTAAATACAAATGTTTCTTCTTCCAGTGTTCAATATAAAGCACAAGATTTATTAAAGCAGGCTAAAGATATTCAAAATCTTTCTAAATCTACAAATGCGATGTTGATCTGGATTGCCGGAATTTCTTTACTAGTCGGTGGTATTGGGGTTATGAACATCATGCTTGTAACGGTAACCGAAAGAACGAAAGAAATTGGTCTTAAAAAAGCGATTGGTGCTAGAAAAAAAGCCATTCTATTCCAGTTTCTGACTGAAGCTGTAGTACTTACTTCGATTGGAGGTATTGTAGGTGTATTAACAGGTATTGGTTTAGCTAAATTAATATCAATATTCAATGGTACTCCTGTATCCATTAGTATTCCAGCCATGTTGTTATCCGTATTATTCTCTATGGCAATCGGAATTATTTTTGGATTGTTACCTAGCTATAAAGCTGCAAATCTAGATCCAATTGAAGCTTTAAGACATGAATAAAAGCTGTAACGACAAAATCGTTGCAGCTTTTTTATTGGTTGTCACACCTAAAATATCTTTATCTATTCTTATTTTTAATCTTATGAACAATTTTACAAATCAATAAAATTAAAAGTACAATTAGTAAAATAATGACTAAAACGATTGCCACAATCATTGCACTAAATTTATTTGGCTTTTTAATCAAGTCAATTATATTCTTACTATCATCCACAACCTTATGTTCATGTGTTGAAGCATAATACTTTGAAACATTGCTAATCCCATCACCATCCGTATCATCAAATGAGCGCATATATCTTGCGATTGCATCCCAAGCTTTTAGTTCTTTGCCATCTTCTTTGATGATATGATCCTCTAGATTTTCAATTGGATTTCCATCCTGATTTTTTGGTTCAAGTGACAAAAGTCCATATGACATTTTATTTACTGAACCAAGCATCTGACCTGTATATAGATCTGTCACAACATGATACAATTGATCATCTTGAATCTCAATTCTTTGACCGTCTTTTGTCAGGTAACAATCTGTAACTTTATTTAAGATCATACGATTTGGATTGTAAGTAAAATTAAGTCCGCTACAATACAATCTTGCCGTTGTCATGAAATCTGAAACTGAAGCATCCACTTCGGCTGCAAGTTTTAATTCTTTACCCGTAAGATAAGTAGAAATCAAAGGATATCCAGCTATACCATCTTTTCCAATACCTAAAGAAAATGAATTATATACATCTTCTACGGTAATATCTCCCTTTGTATATGTATCTCGTATTGTTCCACTTGGTACAACTGCTACATCGACTGAATCGACAGCATACGCAAATGAATCCGCAATAATTTGTCCAAGATTTGATTCTTCATGTTTTGAATATAGTTCTTCTAAACTATTAAATCCAATATCATTCTGCGCTAAAACTTCACTTCTTGTATAGCCAAAATCTGCAAGATAGTTTGTATCCACTGCATCCATTAATTCATCAATACGATTTTGTGTTTCTATATCTGGCTGTATATTTTCAGATACAGGAATTAGTTCATAAGAACTTAAATCCCAACGCCCCTTCGAATTCTGTTTCATTGAAAGAGAACCGATATTTTTTCCATATTCCCCACAAGATACGATATATGTATTTTCATGTTGAATCGGTTCTTTTAATTCTGAATGCGTATGTCCACTGATGATTAAATCAATATCCTTTACATTCTTGGCAAGAAGTTCATCTTCCGATTTATTTTCATCTTCCCAAGTTCCACAGTGAGAAACACAAACAATCATATCTACTTCTTCATTCTTCTTGATTTTCTCAACTGTATCTTTCACGGCTTCTACAGGATCTTTAAACAACAATTCACATGTTGGTGCACATTTCAAAGAATCTTTTCCAAAAGCACCTGTAACAGCTATCTTTGTATCTCCTTTTTGAATGACAACATAATCCTTTACTCCATAAATTTCAAATCCGGACTGAATCTGTTTTTGACCTTTACTCAATCCAGCCTTTTTCATGCCATCCCAATCCACATTGCATACGACAAGATCTGGTATTGTTTCACCTGAAGCCTTGGCCGCCTTCAACATATTGGCCAAACCTTTTGAACGATAATCAAACTCATGATTTCCTAATGTTGTGACATCATATCCAAGATAACCAAGCATTCTAAGTTCAGCTGCCTGCGTATCATATACTGTTTGTATCAACGTTCCCATTGAGAAATCCCCACCATCCAATATTAGTGTATTTGGATTCTCCTTCTTTTGTTCATTAATCAATGTTTTAATTCTCGCAAAACCACCAACTTCTTGAAGTTCTCCATCTATATTTGTTGTGAAACTATCCAAATGAGAATGCGTATCATGTGTAAACATGACATCCACCTCTTTTGTATCTGATTCAGCTTTTAATGGAGTAATTTGTGCAAGCGGCATCAACAATACCGTCGCTAAAAAAAGCGACAAGATTCGCTTCCTTATTATCATATTATTCTCTCCTCAATATGTATTCACCTACTTTTTAGTATACGTGATTGAGCACAAAAAGTACATGTTTTTTATCAATTGTAAGCGGTTATAGTAAATAAAGGGATTCACAAAGAAAGTAGGCATTATCTGCAAATACATTTTCAGTAAATGTTACTTTATAGTCCATATTTATTTCTAACGCTATCTATTGCTATATCTGCATCTATTACTTTTCCTTCTCTAGATTGAACACTAGAAGAAGCAAGTCTATCCAAAAATTCATCTTCAGTCATAACTTTCATTTCATTTGTTTTATTGAATTTTTTTATTTCAAAAGGAATTCCACCATAAGCAACTGCTTGAGTTAAAAACATACGAATTGCGCTAGTGGTATCTGTACCCAATTTCTTAAATAATGCATCTGCCTTAGATTTCAAATCATCATCAACTCTTACTTGAATAGTAGACATACAGCATCACCTCCATATATAAATGGTATGCAATTTCATTGCTAATGTACAAAAAAGTATTTCTCATTAATTATTATTGCATTACTTTGTATCATATATGACATGTATAATTCTGTTGTCAAATTCGTAAATCAGTCGACAGCAACAGACTTTTATGAATTAATTCATCATTTACATCTTTAAAATTCGCAGGATAATTATCAAAACATTGATAGTTACGTCTTGCAATCATCATAATCTTTTGTGTTGCATCTCTATCTACTGCATCATTATCCAAATGGAAAACAATTATTCGAACTTTGGGATTCCTTTCTGAATTAGGCAAAAAGAAAAGCACTACCAAATTTAGTAATGCTTCATATAGTTATTTAATTATAGGTAAACCTAAACTGTTTATTGCTTTTTTAAATCGATGCCATAGTGGAGGATATTTGCTGATGCAAGTCCATTCTTGTTTTGAATGTCCTTGTTTAATAATGATTGACCAGGTTGTTCCAGCACAAATATCTAAATCATCATAGTTTCATTCTTTAATGTAGGATATATATTATGGATAAACTTCTTATATTCCTTTTCAGTTAAATCAATACTTGTTTTGAATTCTAAAGTACCAATAGAATCTGAATAAGAAGCAATAAATCAATCTTTAATCTTTTTTACAACAATTTTTTGATATCCTTCATAAAAACCACCCACTTCAGATTCAACTGAAGTAGTAGAAGTTTCATCAATAGGTAAAAATGAATAACAAACATCTTTATGACAATGAAAGCAATATCGACTTGAAGGTGGCATCGTTTTACCACGTATAAAATAGATTTTATGATCATCTATATTTTTTTAAAGTTGAGTAGTCATTTCTGGGAATCCATAAACAATTTTTTTGCCGTTTCATGACCATAATGAGAACAGCAAATTCTTGTCAATGCTATCACTTCTTTCTAAAAAAAGAAACATATATATTCGTAAGATACTTAAGAATCATCTTTCATTTACTATCCATGATCCTTTTTTATCAGAACCTATTCTGTAAATATAGTTATCAATTTTTAATTCTTTGATTTTACGTGTTACCGTAGGTCTACTTATGTTTAAGGCTTTTGCGATATCCGTAATTGTAATTCTAGGATTATTTTTCATCAAATTCATAATTTCATTTTTTACAATATCATTTACAGTATCATTTACAGTATCATTTACAGTATCATCTTGAATTCCACCATAATTCAGATTTGGCATAATAACAGTAAATTGGTATCTATCGGATCTGAAATAGGGTTTCTTTTCATCAGTATAGTTCACTTGAAAAGCATAATTATCTAAGATTTTTGCAAATCCACTGCCTTTACGTTCCATATATCCAAGCCGATTAAATACATCTGCTAATACTGGATTTCTTCGAGTGGATGGTACTGTTACGGGATCTCTTTCTTGGATGTTAGAGCCATCTGGCATGCCACCTGGAGAATAAATTTCCAAACGATCATCATAAATATCAATGTGAACTTCACTTCCATTAATCAAATAATCTCTATGTGCTATCGCATTGACTAATGCTTCGTGGTAACTACGTTCAACATATTCTGGCATTTCTTCTCTAGAATTTGCTGTCTTTTTCCACATCATTTTGGCATTTCTTTTAATGAAGGCTTCACCATTTTCTATTAAAGAAAGAACGCTGCCTTCATATTCAGCATCATCTAATGCATCGAAAGTTCCACCACTTTTATTCAAGCCATTCCACCGTGTACAAAATACTCTAGAATAGAAAATAGGACTTTCATCCGCAATTAAAGCACCTGCATTTGTAAGATAACCATCTTCGGTTGCTAGTCCAAATGAAACAAGATCTTTTTCGTCAAAACTATTGCCTGTCCATTTTTTATATCTTTCTCTGAGTTTAGAAAAGGCATAATCTTCAACTTTATACATTGAATTTTGAGAATCAAATGTTGTGTTGCGCCCTCTTAAAACAAGGCGTTTTAATTCGATAGGAGACGCTTTTGCACTTTCATTACCAATACGAACATAAGCTTCAAGTAATCCGTCTCCTGAATAATAGTAAGGTGTTTCTTCTCCTTTGAATACCTGAACAATTAAAAGAACATTTCCATCTTCAGTATGAAAAGAAATTTTAAACTCTGGAATCGGATTTAATCTTGTTTTAATGATTTCGCTGATAAGTTCAGCATCTTTATCCGGAGTTTCTAAACCAACGATTTGATTATCATCTGAAATCCCAAAGATTAAGAAACCTCCTAAAGTATTCGCAAAAGCACTGATGCTTTTACACCAGCTTTTAGGTTTTTTAACTTCTAATTTTAACTTTTTATCATATTCTGTTGTTTCACCAATTATATTTTTAATTTCCAAGATATCCACCAACCTTTATAAAAATTATGACATAGAATTCTTTTAACAATCAAAAAAATACTATAAAGCAATCAAAATTTCATAGTAAGAAAGTAAAAATTATTGCTACGTGTAGCTTTTTGCTTGTTCCATCCAATAAGAACGAATTCTTTCTATCATATCAATACAATCATTTTGCGCAGTAGTTGCATTATATTTTTTCATATCACTGAAAGTATGTCCGCACGGTACAAGATCATTATCTACATAACCGCCACTAACCCCAACAAGCCATGAAGTAAATACACTTCTCTTAAATTTAAAAGTATAATAATGAATCTCATGCAATTCAAATTCTTTAACAAATTCAATTTTAGATGGCTTTTTTCCTAATTCTTGCGAATCTGATAACCATTCCACCATATTCATTTGAGCCACTTCTTGTTGTTTGATATTCATTATTTTATCAATCCATTCATCCACAAATCAACATTTATTACTCCAAAGATCTGATATGTTCTAGTTTCATCTTCAGTGATGAATTTAAATGTGTCATGATTTTTATAGTAGTTCTGGTCTATATAACTCTAAATGATTGGTCATTTAAATACGTATTCAGGTAATTCCATCCAAGATTGTTTTTTTATTCAATCTCAAGCAATTTTGAGTATTACATACATCCAAATCCACTCAATCCATTAATCAGAGCCATTCATACACATTCAATGAATATTACGTTTAAGCAAGACCACATAATTTTTTTACTTATACAATATATCGTTTTTTAATTCACCCGAAAAGGATAATACAGTTACAGCTATTCCCATCACAATTCCAATACCTTTAAGTGTTATATCAAAAATTTCTACTAATTTAGGAATGGAATTTATGTTCAGAAAAAACAACTTTCATTCCAATTTAGAAACTACTTTATCTGTTACACACATTTTTTCAACAAACTCTAACTGCATCATTCCTTTTCTTAGTGGTCAAATTATCATACCAAGTGTTTGTTTCTTCATCTATTCCTTTATTTTTTATGATTGCATTGTATCGTATCCATTCAAATTCACTAAACCGACCATTCGTTTACCTGCTATTTCTCACCAAAAAAAAGAATGTAGAAAATTTTTTATAATTTTATCAATATTATTCACTCATCTACAAAATTAAGTTAATTAAACGATATATTTATAATCATTTATATCTATTTAAGTTAACTAATATACAATTTAAGTGAATTGATTAATAAATTTCATAGAATTCAGTTACGTTATTTACTATAATTCATTTACATAAATAAGCTAAAAGGAGAAAAATATGCTGAATATCGAATTAAATGATTTGATTAAACAAATAATTACCACACAAGCAGAATCACAAACTATCGAAGTAAAAGCAGCTCATGGAGGAATGCCAAAACGTTTATATGACACTCTTTCTAGTTTTTCAAATCAAGATGACGGTGGAATTATTGTATTTGGATTAGATGAAACACAAAACTTTAAACCAGTAGGTGTCTATGATTTACAAGACCTACAGAAAAAAGTAACCGAACAATGCAATCAGATGATTCCTCAAATCCGCGCTATTTTTACAATTACTGAATACGAAGGCGTCAATATTTGTAGTGCAGAAATTCCCTCTATCGATATCACAAATCGCCCGTGTTACTATGCTGGTGCAGGTAAAGTCAAAGGTTCTTATGTGCGAGTTAAAGATGCTGATTTACCAATGACAGATTATGAAATCTATAATTTCGAATCCTTTAAATCACATGTACACGATGATGAAAGGCCCATTGATCGAGCTACTCTTTCTTTATTAAGGGAAAATGACATCAATAATTTTATTCTACAAATGAAATTAAATCGGCCAGGATTTTCAAAATTATCCGAAAATCAAATTTATGAATTACTATCAATCACACGTAATAATATTCCCACACTAGCATCCGTTTTAAATTTTGGAATCTATCCACAAGGACTATTACCGCAATTAGCTATTACCGCAATCGTTGTTCCAGGAGAAACAATTGGCGCCATCACTAGCGATGGAATACGTTTTCTAGACAGCAAAAGAATTGAAGGCACTTTATCAGAAATGTTGGATGAAGCCATAGCTTTTTGTAAAAGAAATATAAAAGTTCAAACAATCATCAATCCAAACAATGGTAAAAGAGAAGATAGAACAGAATATCCTATCAACGCTATAAGAGAAGCCATTTTAAATGCGTTAATTCATCGTGATTACAGCATTTATACGGAAGGTACCCCTATCCAAATTTGCTTCTTCACAAACCGCTTAGAAATACATAGTCCTGGAAGCCTATACGGAAGAATGACAATTTTTGATTTAGGCAAAGCTAGACCCGATTTAAGAAATCCTGCACTTGCTACAATGTCTGAATTTTTATTAAAGACTGAAAACAGATATTCTGGTATCCCAACAATACGTAGAGAAATGAAGGAATATAATTTACCTGAACCTGTATTTGAAAACAAAAGAAATGAATTTGTTGTTACTTTATATAATAATCAACATACCTCAAACAACAATGAAGATATTGACTTAATACGTTTTTGTAAGTCACCAAAATCAAGAAAAGAAATTGCTGAATATTTAGATATTAAAACAACATCTTTTGTGACAAAAGAATATATTCAACCACTAGTTGATGCAGGTAAACTAAAATTGACAATTCCTGACAAGCCAAAAAGTAAAAATCAAAAGTATTATTCTGATTAAAAGAGAATACAAAAAAGCGTTGAAGTCAAACGATTTCAGCGCTATTTTTAGCTCAATATGGCGTCCCAGATAGGAGTCGAACCTACGACCTTTCGCTTAGGAGTTGAACCCATGCTTTGTCCGTTTGATATCGCGAAGTGTTAAATGTGCCGTAAACATGGCATTTTTGGCACTTTTTTGTTTCTTCATTTTTGTCCGTTTTGTGCTAATAAATGGGTTCGGATGATGGTTCGGATGACGTCATCCGAACCCCTCTAATTAGCAAAATATTAGCAAAAAAGTTCGGATACGCGTAGGTCATCCAAACACTTCCCTCCCATTTTTGGGAGCATTTGACGTGCATTCGAACCCTATGACACAGGGCCCGAAAAAATTTGGCGTCCCCGACAGCATCCGAACTGTTCGGATGCTCTTTTGGATGCTTACCTTGCCCAAAATACACTCTTCTGTAGTCTAAAATATAGGTTATGGAAAGAAAATCATTACAATTTTGATGAATAAAGCTTACTATGCTATAGTTTCTTTAAAGAAACTCTTTATTAAAATCATTCAAATATAAAAAGATTGGAGAAAACATGAACAATGAAATTATTAAATTTGTAAATGGTGATTTACAGCTGGATGTTACAGTATCACCAGATAATGAAACAGTATGGTTAAATCGTAATCAACTTGCACAATTATTTGACAGAGACGTTAAAACCATTGGTAAACATATTAACAATGCTTTAAAAGAAGAATTAGATGATTCAACTGTCGCAAAATTTGCGACAGTTCAAACTGAAGGAAACAGAAAAATACAAAGATCTATTGAATACTATAATTTGGATATGATTATTTCCGTGGGATATCGTGTGAAATCTCAAAATGGTGTTATCTTTCGAAAATGGGCCACTTCTATATTAAAAGACTACATGATGAAGGGATATGCAATAAATGAAAAAAGGATTGAGGTACTAAATAAAACTGTTTCAATTCAATCCAGAATGTTAGCTTCTACTTTAGGTATTGAGGAAAAAGAAGTTTTGAATGTCATTGAAGCCTATTCAAATGCACTATCATTACTTGATGATTATGATCATGGGTGTATTTCTAAACCAAAAGGTAAAGACTCTATTTACCAATTAACCTATGAAGAGTGCAGAACTCTTATTGATTCTATGAAATATGGTGGATTTTCTGATGTATTTGGTGTTGAAAAAGAACCAGGCAAATTGAATGGAATTATTGCAGCTGTATATCAAAATGTATTTGGACAAGAAATCTATCCAAGCATTGAAGAAAAGGCAGCTAATCTACTGTACTTTCTAGTCAAAGATCATCCTTTTGTAGATGGATGCAAACGAATTGGCGCTTCTATTTTTCTTGAATTTTTGAATAAGAATCAACATTTAATCATTGACGGAAAACAAATCATTTCAGATAGCGCCTTAGTTGCTATTACATTAATGATCGCCGAATCTAGACCAGAGGAAAAAGAAACAATGGTCAAGCTAGTTATGAATTTCTTAAAAGCCTAATCTATGTCCTTATTCCCTGCTCCTTTTACATAGCCAACAAATGATTGGTTGTGGGAAAGGAGTTTTTTTATGCGTAAATGTAAAGTGATCGCAGTCACAAACCAAAAAGGTGGGGTTGGTAAAACAACGACTACTGAGAATGTGGCCATTGGATTAGTACGACAGGGATTTGATGTATTGATTGTTGATTTTGATCCCCAGGGTGATCTGACAAGTTGCTTAGGTTGGAAAAACAATGATGCTTTAGAACATTCTGTATCTTCTATGCTGGACGATTATATAAATGACAATGACATTGATTATGATTCTTTGATTTTGCATCACGAAGAAGATGTAGATCTGATTCCGGCAAACATTGAATTGGCCGATTTTGAAATGCGTTTGGTCAGTGTCATTAACCGGGAACAGACATTAAGTAATTGTATTGAACCATTAAGAGATAAATACGATTACATCTTTATTGATTGTCCACCTTCTCTTGGTATGCTTACCGTCAATGCGTTGTCTGCTGCAGATGAAGTACTAATACCAGTACAAACTCAGTATTTACCAGCTAAAGGAATGACGAAATTGTTACAGACGGTCAATAAAGTGCAGCGTAAAATTAATAGTAATTTGAAGATTACTGGAATTGTAATGACACTTGCGGATCTAAATACCAACATTACCAAAAGTACTATTGATACGATACGAAAAAGCTTTGGAAAGAACATTCATGTATTTGATACGATCATTCCAAAAGCTACGAAAGCCAGTGAAGCATCTATTTCCGGTAAAAGTATCTATGCGTATGCCAAAGATTCAAAAGTAGCTGTGGCCTATGACAATCTGACAAGAGAAATGGTAAAGAATCCAAAAATAAGACATAAAGATGAAATAAGTCTTTAGGAGAAGTAGAATGAAAAACAATCATGTGGAATTATTTGGAACTTTGACAAGAGATATTGAAGTATCCAAGAATGGAAAAGGAAATAATTTTGTAAAGTTCTCTTTAGCTTGTTTAAGAGATGGAAAGAAACCATGGACAGATTATATTAACTGTATTGCCTTTGGTGATATGGCAAACGATATCTGTAAGCATGGTGATAAAGATACAGGATTTTGTATTGTTGGAAATCTTCGTACAAGCTCTTATGAAAAAGATGGTAAAAAACAGTATTCAACCAATGTCGTTGTTGAGTCTTTTGAATTGTTAAATGACTAGAATTAAACGATGTCCCTATTGTCATGGTGCAGCACATTTGTTGATTGATTGGGACAGTAAACGAATCAATGGATATTATGGTCAATATGTTACATGTACTTTGTGTTCTGCAAGGACACAAACCAAACAAAATGCAGATCAAGCCATTGATGAATGGAATCATCAAACAATGAAAAATACAATACAACTCACTCTATTTTAAGGAGGTGGCACATTTGCCAAAACTAGATTTAGGATTGCCTAGCTATGATTCCCTTTTTTCTACGGAAGAAGAAAGACAAGAAGCTAATAGCGAAAAAGTAATGACAATCCCTATAGATAAGATTACAGATTTTAAAGAACATCCCTTCCATGTCACGATGGATGAGGATATGGCAAAGCTTATTGATTCGATTAAAGAAAACGATATGCTGATGCCTGCATTAGTTCGTCCGAAAAAAGATGGAACATATGAAATGATTTCGGGTCACAGACGTAAATTTGCTTTGTCACAGCTAGGAAGAAAAGAAATGAATGTCATTATCCGTGATTTGGACGATGACCAGGCAACAATCTTGATGGTCGATTCAAATATCCAACGAGAAAACATTTTTCCTAGTGAACGTGGTTATGCTTATAAAATGCGACTGGAAGCCATGAAACATCAAGGTAAAAAAGTGGATATTGATACAACAGATATTCCAATTGAATATGATAAACCAACTTCCAACCAAGTTGGTTGGAAGTCCGAAAGTGCTGCTAAATTAGGAGAACAAATTGGAATCAGTATGAATCAGATACGTCGTTTTATTCGCTTAACCTATCTGATTGAACCATTACAGGAAATGGTGGATGGACGACATGAAAATGAAATCAAGATTGCATTTAATCCAGCTGTTGAACTTTCTTATTTAACAGAATCTGAACAGTATGATTTAGCCAATGCAATTGTTGAAAATCAACGAACACCATCTTTAGCTCAATGTCAGGAATTCAAAAGATTGAGTCATGATGGTGAATTAACATCCGAATTCATTGAAGATACTTTATCGGAGGAAAAACCAAATCAAAGAGAAAAGTTATCTTTTCAAATGAAGGAAATCGATAAATATTTTCCCAAGAACTTCACACCAGGCAAGAAGAAAGATTTGATGATTCACTTGCTGGAAAACTGGGCAAAGAAAAGATCACGAGAACAAGAACGGTAGTTGAATATGCAACTGCTTTTTTTCTACTTGTGATTGTTTAGAAACTGTTGGAGGGGCAGTTTGTCTTTGCGTCAGGACGTGTGACTGTTACCTCCCCTAAAACCCCTCCTACCTACCGAAACAATCTTTATTACCTACCGAAAAAGAAAAAATGTTGTTATTGAGTAAGTATTAGAAATATTTGTATCTAGGTAATTGTTAATAAGAACTTGTATTTTAAAGATAGAGATATTTATCAAGACATACAATTGGAGGTAAAACGATGAAAAGAAAGTTAATTGCTTTATGTGTTTCTAGTGTTCTTGTTGGTATTGGAATCATCTTTAACATGAATCAAGATGTATCTGTACCTACTGTAGAAAAGTTTACGGAAGATACTTCTGCAAGTGTTAGTAAACACGAAAATGTAGACAAGGATGAAAAAAGCATTGCTGCATCAACAAACAGAAAAGCAGAAACTAAAGAATCGAAAAATGAAGAAAGTCCTACTGAAAAAAATGAATCTCAAAAATCTTTAAGCAAGCAAACATCTACAAGTAAAAGTGAGACTACAGCTAGTGTTTCTTCGGAATGTAAAAAACAAAATTCCAAAAAAGAAGGTTCTAGTAAGAGTTCTTCCGGTTCAGATCAAAAGACATCAACTTCAAACAATTCCAATGCATCGAGTAAATCAAACAATGATGTTGTGAGTCAACCTGTTGAAAAGCCTAATGAATCCAAACAAGAACCTGCGGTAGAATCTACACCTACTCCAGAACCGACAAGACCAAGTTATGCTTGTCCAGGTGGAGTCAATCCAGATGTGAGTTGTGATGTAATTTTAGATGCAAACTTTTACTATGCAACCTACGGATTACAAGCTGAAGCAGATGCTGCAGGTATGTATTACTTGGATGAAGTGATGTACATCGGTGATATTGAAATCACAAATTACTCTGTGCAGCCTGTTTATCGCAATGATCATAGTATTGCCTATTATGGTTTGAACCTTTGGAGTAATGGAACTTTGATTCAGTAAAAGATGTGATAAATGACAATTGACTAAATACTTTGGCGAGATCTTCTCGTCTTTTTTATTGCAACAAATTAAATGAAAGGAAAATGAGATATGAAAAACATATTGAAGAAAGCAAGTAAGTTTTTCTTAACAACACTTGTGATATTGAATTCAATGACAAATACGCTTTCTGTACATGCTCAAGAAACGAATCCAAACGAGGATTACAGTGAAGCAACGGAAACAGTCACGCAACTTGGTACAGTTGAAGATGTGTTCCCCGAAGCATATGAAGATATGTATACAAACCCTTATGCCAGATTAACACCAGGGTTTGCATCTGAAAGATTGGCTAGAATCAATGGAATGGGAGTTTATGGGTATGACTATATTCGAAAATTAACAGTAGATGGAAATATCGTCTTCTGTATTGAACCAGATACTTTATTTGATCTAAACCATGATTATCCTGTTAACACAACAAAATGGGATGATTTATCAGAAAATCAGCGACAAGCTATATGGGAAATCAATTATTATGGTTATTCGTATCCAGGACATGAAACAGACAATTATTATGTGGCTACACAGCTATTGATTTGGCAAGTGGTATCTGGATGGTATGATCCTTATTTACCTGATGGTGTAACTCCGTTAGATGTATCTGGTGAAATTAATACCATCAATTCTTTAAGAAGTCAGCCACAGGGAAGACCTTCTTTTAACAACCAAACAATCAAAATGGGCTTAAATACTCCAGTTACTTTAACAGATACAAAAGGAACATTAGGCAATTACTCTATTACGAATGCCAATGGTATCAATGCGTCTGTAAACGGCAATAATTTAACCGTTTCTATTACTTCGGAAAATTATGATAAAACAATTACTTTTGCTCGTGCTAAAGCCGCAAGAGATGTTCATATCATCTATGGTGCTGGTTCTGATCAAAAAGTTATCTATATGGCCACTCGTAGTGATCCAACACCAAATTTCAAATTAAATTTTGATTTGATGTATGCCGATATTGAAGTGGAAAAACAAGACGCAGAAACAGGCAACAAAACACAAGGGGATGCCACATTTAATGGAGCAACTTTTGCGATTAAAGATACAAACGGAAACACACTTGAAACTATTACAACAAATGGATCAAAAGTAAAATCTAAAAAGTATCCTGTTGGAACAACCTTAAATGTATGTGAAGTTACTTCTCCAGAAGGCTATCTTACAAACAACACTTGTAATTCTGTAACTTTGGATTATTCAGGTGATAATACGCCTTCAACATTTAATACAATCATCAAGGATCAGGCCATTAAAGGACGTATTGAAATCGCCAAAACTGTTGATAAAGATAAATATGGTTTATTCCAATCCAATGTTCAAAAACCTGGTAAAGGATTTAAATTTGATATTATTTTAAAATCGACAGGTAAAATCGTATCTACACTAACAACAGATGAAGATGGTCGAGCTATTAGTGATTATCTTCCATATGGAACTTATATCGTTAAAGAACATGAAACAAAAGGCTATGATCCCTTAAAACCTTTTGAAGTAAAGATTGATAAAGATCAAAAGACCTATTTCTATAACATCTATAACGATACAATCAAAGTGGAATTAACAATCTATAAGACTGATTCTGAAACAGGTAAACGTATCCCTGCTACTGGTGTTGAATTCAAGATCAAAGATGCAGATGGTAATTATGTTACTCAAGAAGTCACTTATCCTAAAAAATATACAACGGATGTATTTAAAACCGATGAAGATGGATCTGTGCACCTACCTGCTCCATTAAAGTATGGCGAATACAAATTAGTCGAAATCAAAGCACCTCATGGGTATGTATTAAAAGATACAGAAATTCCAATCAATGTAGATGGTTCTAATACAGAAATCTTCATGAACTTTGACAACAAAACTCAAAAAGGACAGGTCTATGTTGAAAAGAGTGGTGAAATGTTGTCAGGAGCTAAAGAATCCGAAACAGATTATGGAACACTTTATTCACCAGTCTATAAAGAAAAATATCTATCTGGTGTTACGTATGAAATCACAGCACGTGAAGATATCGTTACTCCAGAAGGAACAGTATGGTTCCACAAAGGAGATGTTGTAGATACATTTACTACAGGTGATGGTGTTACAACTTCATCATTGCTTCAGTTAGGTAAATATTCTATTAAAGAAACCACAACACAGACTGGATATGTATTAGATGAAAACAGCTATAACTTTGATATTGAATATGCGGGTCAGATGATCGATGTAGTCGAAATCAAACAGTCTTATGTCAACGAAAGACAAAAGTTGGATTTACAGATCACTAAGACATTTGAAGATGAAGATAAAGAAGCCTACAAAGATGTTGTCTTTGGTGTTTATTCTAAAAAGGATATTACTGTAGATGATAAAGTCATCATTCCTGCTGATGGACTAGTTGGCACATTAACGATTGATAAAGATGGTAAAAATGTAGAACAGTTAGATCTTCCTACTGGGGATTATTACGTAAAAGAACTTGAAACAAATGTTGGCTTCAAATTAGATGAAGAAGAACATGATTTTACATTCAACTATGATAAAGATACAACTAAAGCCACAGTCATTGTTCCTATGAAATTGCGCAATGAAAAACGTAAATTAGAATTAGATGTCAACAAAGTAGATAAAGAACATCATGATCATTTCTTAAATGGAGCTATCTTTGAAGTCTATGATAAGACAGCTAAATCTTATGTCACTACCCTTGCATCAGGTCAATTAATGATCGTTGGTAATGATGCCAAAGAAGAATATGAAATCTCTAAGAATGAAGATTTTACAAAGATCATCAAAACCGTTAAAACTGATGAAAATAAACAAATTATCTTAGATATTGAAGATGGTACGTATTATTCTCGTAAAGTTGGAGATGACAAGGTTAGTAAACATGTCATTAAAGATGGAAAAGCCGTATTAGTTGATGCCATCTATGGTCATGAATATGAGTTCAAGGAAATCAAAGCTCCTACTTCTTATCAGTTAGCGGATAAATCCAAAGCTTACAAAGTAGAAGCAGATAAAGATACAGATACGATCATTTATTATTTTGAAAATGCACGTATCGTTGTTCCAAATACAGGGGTATAAATAGTATGAAACATAAGAAAATAAAAATAGCAGCACTAGTGATAGTTACTGCAAGTCTATTAGGTGGCATTTTATATAGTGAGTTTGGAACAAAAAAATCTTATGATTACTCAGAATACTATGTAGAATCTAAGCCAAGTAAAACAATAAAAGAAAATAAAGATAATGAGGAAGCTTCTGAAAAGGAGCTTTCTTTATCTTTACTTCAAAAAACGAACAATGATATTGTAGGCATTCTAGAATTTGATAATCGCGTTATTTATGAACCTGTCGTACAGGCTCCAGATAATGATTACTATGTTCGAAAAAACATCAAAAAAGAATATGCCAATGCAGGAATACCATTTGTATCAGCAGATGGAAATATCAATGCAAAAAATGTAGTAATCTATGGACATTCTAGTAAATGGAGCGACATCATTTTCACTCCATTAATGAGCTATATAAACCAAAGCTACTATAAAGAACATCCTACATTTCGATTTATTACAGAAAATGAAACGAGAACGTATCAGATATTTGGTGTTATGAATGTGGATCTAAACAACTTGAATGATTCTTTAGAATTCACACAATCCAGTTGGGATTCAAATACTTCATTCAATGCCTTTTTATCCGATTCTATTAATCGAGGATTATATAAAACAGGTATTTCAGTCAATACTGATGATAAGTTAATGACTTTAGTGACTTGCGATACAAGAAATGATAACAAGAGAATTGTGATACTAGCAAAAAGAACAGACTAATTCAAAAAATCTATAAATTCATGAAATGTTAATAGTTCTATGCTATTGTTGGATTAGATAGATTACAAAACGAGGAGGCATAAAAATGTACGAACCTTACACAAGACAATCATTACCCTCAAAAGAATATCGTGAATTGTTGGGTAGTGCTCTGTGTGTCTTTAGTTCAAATAATGGATTTATTATAGAAAATATTATTCATACAAGCAATGCATATGATTGGTATAATCTTATTGATTTGGAATCTGGAAAACTTAAAAAATCTATAGCAGATACAATTTCTAGAAATACAGGAAATAAGGATATTGAAATATTATTTTCTGAAATAGTTGAGATGAGAAATAGAATAATTCATGGATTTAGAATTACATCAAAACAAGGAGAGCAAATACTTGCGACAAAAACTCGAAAAAAAGATGGAAATATTCAATTTGAAATAACCAAAGAATATTTGTTGGATTTTATAAAGAAAAATGAAGAGCTCAGTGATATGCTTTATAAATATCGTGGATATTAATGAATAAATTCATGTTGAGATACCATATGAAAGCATTACTTCGGTAGTGCTTTTCTTTTACCCTATTTTAGAAAGGACGGTGATGAGATGTCTAATTATAAATCTTCGGATGAAAAAACTAAACAAGCTTTTGAGATGATTGAACAAGGTGTAAAAGATGTTTATTCTTCTGATTCTTTTAAACGATATTTATCTTGTTGCAGCAAATTCCACAATTATTCATTGAACAACACTTTATTGATATTGGCTCAAAAGCCAGATGCAAGTTTAGTTGCAGGATATCGTTCCTGGCAGGCAAACTTTAATCGTCATGTGGATAAAGGTGAAAAAGGATTGATGATTCTTGCTCCTGTAACGTATAAAGAAGATCGATTAATTAATAAAGTAGATGAAAACGGAAATGTTGAATTGGATGAAGCTGGTTCACCTATTCAAGAACAACGGCAAGTGAATGTGACTCGTTTTAAAACAACTACTGTATTTGATATATCACAAACTTCTGGTGATCCTCTTCCCTCTTTGATTCATGATTTAACGGGTTCTAATAATGAAGCTAAGGCAATCATTCAATCCGTGCAATCTATCTGTATGGTACTACGTCAAGAAAAAGGACTCATAAAATAGATAAA
>ULVX01019009.1_pt1 | contig 34260 bp, 30 predicted proteins | sample 1959811 | NCBI WGS metagenome assembly ULVX01 (sample SAMEA4835797, study PRJEB28245) | human gut metagenome | biome: gut microbiome; material: fecal sample | place: Denmark | collected 2008
AAAGCCGCACCCCTCGCAAAACCTCATAAAAGCCCCATAAAGCCATAATACCTATTTAGTGATAAAACATACCACAAAGCAAATAAAAAACGCCCTAACAGCCGTTAAGACGCTCATAAAAGCAAAGCAAAAGCGGCAGAAATAAATTCCACCGCTCTGCTCCTAAAAAATCACTAGGTCATTTGTAAAATAAGGTGCGTATGTCATTAACTCATGCACAAGAAAAATAGAGAAAAGCAAAAGCCACAAGCCGCCGACAATCGCCATGACAACCCCGATAACCATGCCTTTTACAGTATCATTATTGCGTGACTTAATCATTGTAACAACACCCGAAAACATAATGACAAAGGGCAACACCACGCCCAAAAAAACAATCAAAATACTGCTCATACATCATACCGCCCTCTCACATCAGAATGTACCGATAACAAACCATACAACAGCGACAAGGGCAGAAATAACACCGATAAGAGACGGTACTTTGCTGTCATTCCTCTTGCCAACAAGCAGACAAATCACGCCGATAACAAGCAGAATGGCAGGAAAACCAAACTTCAACATAACACCCATAAGACTACGCTCCTTTCATTATTTGGCGTTCAGCGCGTCCTTAACGGTCTTTGAGGGATTGAAGCGTGGAACAACAGAAGCGGGAATATCCATTTTTTCCCCAGTCTGCGGGTTGCGTCCCGTTCTTGCCATGCGGGAAGAAGTCATAAACGTACCAAAACCTTTCAGCGGTACACTGTCCCCGCTCTTTAATGCTTCAATTACCGTCTCATTGTACGCGTCAATGGCGGCAACAACGTCCTTTTTCGTAAGCCCAGTCTTTTCGGAAATTTTTGTAACAAATTCACTTTTCAGCATAACTCTATGCTCCTTTCTTATGTTATCACGGTGATTAAAACTAAACAGCTTCGTCCTGCGGCACTTCATCTACGTTGCTATCAGCGTCGTAGTAAGTGTCAAAAGGAATTTTAGTTTTCAGACTTTCCCATTCTTCATCAGAAATGCGTTCAGTCTTGGCAATCAGCCCGTCAAGCAGATTTAAAACGTCCTGCTCCGTACTGATACTGCGGGAAAAATTAAGGTTCGTAAGAAAGCCCGCCCGCGTAAAATCAGCAATCGGCGTACCCTCACAAGCCTTGTTGACGATAATTCTCTCGTCATTGTCAAATACATCAACATCAATCATCTGTGGCATATATTATCTCTCCTTTTCATAAATTTTTCTGCAAACAACTGTAATCGTAGGACTTCGCGGAAACGTCTTTTCTCCCTCGGTTCTTATCAACGCCCCGCAAGCGGTAAGTCGGTTAAGGCTCTGAATAGCCGTCCTTAAAGGAATTTTTAAGGCTTCGGAAAGCCCATGCACGGAAAGAGTGACGGAAAGCCCATTCTCGGTATGTTCTCCTGCTTTTTCTGCATAATCAAGCAAACGTAGAAAAAAGAGTTTGTGCGCGTAAGTAAGCACCACGCCCTTACTGCTTGCTTCTTTCGTCAAAGAGGAAAGAATTTCATTTTCGGTGGCTCTTACATATTTTTTCAAATTATCCCCGTCCCTCGGTAAATGGCGTATTTTCGTCGCCGTTCAAGGCGCGAAAAGCATTGCTCACGCTGTCAATCTGTTTCCCTACTGCTTCCACTGGCGGGGTTTCTCCGTCCTCGTCGTCCTCGGTAGCGTCGGACAACTCAAAATCAGAAATGACAGCAAATACATTTGTGTATTTCTGTCCGTTCTTTCCCGTGCTATCCTCTTTCTCAATCCAACCGTTTAAGATATTTATTGCCTGTCCGTTTTTCAGTGCTTTTGCGGGTTCAAAGGCATTTCCGACAAAACGCCCCTCCCAGTGGGTATAAATTCTTTCGGGTACAGGGTTTCCCTGTGCGTCCGTAATAATTTCGCCCGTTTCCTTATTGATTTTCGGGTTTCCCGTCTTGTGGGAAGTGCGTAAATCAGCAAAAAGCACTTTTTCAGAAAAAGCAAATCGCATTGTCACATTGCTTACAGCAACAAACTTACTGTTCTTTTCCCCAATATTGAAACTCATATAGGTTGCTCCTTTCTCAAAAGTGTTAAACACATTATAGCATAATGTGTATTGATTGTCAAGTGTACCATAGAAACAATAGAAAGATACGGGGCGGTCTTGTGCCGCCCCTCTCTTTACATCATTATTCCTGTCTTTACCGTAGGTCTGCAATACTTCTTTCTGATTTCATCTTCCCGCTGTCTGCGTAAGAGTTCGCCCGTCATGGGAAGTTTCTTCGGTACAAAGGTTGCAACCTCATATTCTTCTATTTCCTCGTCCTGTGGCTCTGCCGCGGGTGCGGTTGCGGGTTTCTTCTGAAAAATTTTTAATATGCTCATGGCGTAACCCCCTTATTCCGCTCTGTCGCGGTTGCTTTTGTTCTGCGCTTTCTCTGCCGCTTTTTCCCTCTGTTCCTGCGCCGCCTTTTCTCTTGCGTCCTTAATCTGTCCGTCCCATTCCTCGCGGCTCATGTTGCCCTCTTTTTCTGTCGTCATTTCGGGCTGTTCTGCGGACTGCGGTTTTGCGGAAAGGTCTTGTACTAACAGTTTCCTCTTGTCTGCCCTCTCCGTCAAGGCTTCCGTAAAATTTGCAAGCACTTCTTTCCGCTCTGAACCGCGCTTACATAACTGCTCTAAATGGTCTTTAAGGCTCGTCTGCGCTCCGTCCCCAATATCAACGCGGGTATTAAGGGAAATGAGTTTTCCGTCCTTGTTCGGCGTGAAAATGGTTAAATCGCATTTTGTGTAAGGGAAATAATCGCCCCTCTTTTCCGCTTCCGCACTAAAGCCGCGTGCCTGTGCTTCGCACCCTGTCACGGTTTTGTCTGCAATCTTCGGACTGCAAAGCGTACCTTTTTCAAAGAAAGGCTTATCCGTCCACTGTTCGCAAAAATTCACTTCCACGAATGTACCGTTTTTGGAAGCGGCTTTCGATATAAGCGCGGCTCTCTCACAAGCCTTGTCAACAAATTCCTGCGGATTGTCGCGTAACAGCTTGGTAAACTCGCGGGCAACAAACTTGCTCGTTGCAAGATACTGTAACTGCGGCTCTGACAGCTTCGCAAGTGCGGGATAATCTTTCTTCATTGCTTCAAGTGTTTTCTGCGGGTTCTGCTCAAAATCAACCTTTAAGCCGCCCCTTGCTCTTTCCGTAATTACAACGTAATTCTCGGAAAGATTTTCAAAAGCGTATGCGTCGCCATTAACACGGTTCATAGCCGCGTCAAGGGTGCTTATGATTTCGTCCTGCTTCTCCCTTGTGTCGGCTGTGTTAAGGTTCTCTATGGCGGTAAGCATGGTGTCAAGGTCTGCCTTGCGGCTGTCAAGGTTCGCTTTCTGATATTTCAGCACGTCCATAAGTTCGGGATTGCCCGCACTCTGCTTTACAAGACTTGGCAACTCATTAAGTGCCGCCTGTACCTTGCTTCCCTGCTCTGCCGCAAAGTCCATGTACTTTGTTGACAGCGTTTCAAGCGTTTCCTTGTTCAGCATTTCCTTTGGCTTCTCCGTAAGGTCAAGGTTAAGTCCCCTTATATCCAGTTCTGCCTTAATATCATTTGTCAATGCCTGTGTTTCCCTGTAAATCACATCAAGCGACTTTTGGAAGTCCTGCAATTCAAAGCCGCGGGCATAAGCCGCAAGGTACTGAAAACTGCTTGTGTCGGTTTCAATGCCGAAAGTGCTTGCAACCGCATAAGCGGTAGCTTCTGCCTGTACTTCGCACATTTCCCTTGTGATTTTATCCTCGCCCATTGATTTAGCAAGGGCTTCAAGGTTCTTGTGCAAGTCCGCGTGTCCCATTTCGTGAAACAAGACGGCGCATTTTTCCGTAATTTCAAGGCTGTTGTCAATCACGATAAAGCCGTTAGGCTTATCTTCCGTAAACTGGCGTGAAAAATAGCCTTTTGCGCCGCCGTCAAGGGTGCTGTCGTCGGCTTTTTCAGCAAGACTTACAGGAACGCCCTTTCTCTCGCTTGCGGCTACGCAAGCGTCAAATAATGCCTGCATTTTTACAGGGTCTTTTGCAACAATTCTTGTGTCAAGTTCGGTCTGAAAACGCGCCTGTCTTTCGGGCGTGTTGAATATCCTTACTTCGCCGCGGCGGTTCTTTACAGGGTTTCCCTTTTCGTCGGGTGCGATTTCCTCTTTGGTGTAGCCGCTCTTAACCCATAAATATTCGGGTACAATAACGTCCTTTGCGTCAAAGACTGTACCAACGGTAAAGCCTGTCGGTACTTTTCCGATAATCGCACGGTCAATGAAGCGTTTTGCTTCATCATCTGAACCGAAAATCTGCTGTTCCTTGCCGTTTACCTTAAAGCCTATAAGGTGGTTTGCCCTGTTCATGGTAAATTCAAGGTTGCTTGTTCCCAAACGGTAGCTTGCTTCCGTCAAAGACGGGTCTTTGGAAAGTTGGTCTGTAAGATTGCTCTTGATACTGCGGAACAAGCCGCCCTTGTACTTCTCGCTTGCCATAAGCGGAATGAAGATTTTTGCGCCCTGCGCACCCTGCTTTACATTACGTCCAAAATCTTTCCATTTTTCATAGCCCATGACATAGCTTGCGTCGGGTTTCTGCAACCACACAAGCATAGCATTACGGAAACTGTAATTGTTATAGAACAGCTTGCCGCCTGTGGTAAGCCAGTTCTTAAACTGTTCGCTGTCAAGCACCTGTCTTACGCCGTTTTCAAGTCTCTGCTTTAACTGGTCTTTCGGCGGTAAGGTTTCGTCAATCTCAACGGGTGCGGACTTTTCCGCAACAATCTGTCTTAATTCTTCTGCCTGTTCTTCGGGCGACGGGTCGTTTAAGTTGGGAAAGTTATGGCTTCCGTCTGCCCCGTATTCTGCTTCGCGACGGTCAATAGCAATCTCTGAAATATGATTAAGGTGCATATCCTCAACATCACTTCGCGTCGGCTTATCTGTGCCAAATTCATACTCATATACGCCGTGATACTGCTCTGTTGTATCTGTTACCTTTGCGGCGTACCATGTACCGTCGCTATCTTCAAACTGTCCCACAACATAACTCGCGTTATTGTCCTGCCATTCGTCAACAATCTCACTATTATGTCCGTCAATAGTTGTTACACCCGCACTACGGCTTTCAACAGGTATTAAAAAGCCGTCTTTTGTTTCCCATTTTTCTTCATAAGGTGTATTATTTTCTATGGTTGCATACCATGAAACTTCTCTTGCATTTCTAAATTCCAAAAAACCTTTTTCTTTTAAATTAGCAAGTTTTTCAGCGGCTTTATCGACGGTCAAGGTTTCACCAGAAACCTCCGCGCCCAAACCTAACAAATGTTCCCTTTGCACATTATATCTATTGCTTTGCTCATTGTAAGAAAAAATATACCTTGTATCTTCGTTTTGAACAGCGATATATCTTCTAATTTCTGCTTCTTGTGCAATTTCTTCCCGCTGTTCTTCTTTAGTACCCCAAACAACGTCCCCATTCTCATTTTCAGCATAAAGCAAGATTTCATTGTCCCTTTTCATTACTGAATTATCCAGTACATCATAAGCGGCTTCGCCGTTTACATACTTGTTCAATTCCTCTTGACTGCCAAAAGTGATTGTATCGGTTTCAGCCACAAAGCCATTCAGTCTGATAGGCTCTTGATACCTTATGTGTAAAGTGATATTTTCGTAATCACCGTGATTAAGTTCGCTTTCTCCTTTATTCAGAAAAGGCGGTGTAAAATCTGCAAAAGCAACCCTTTCATTTACACTATTGCTTCTCAAATAATTAGGGTGCTGTCTTACATATTCCTCTGCCACGCGCATAGCTTCTTCCATTGTGTGAGTTTCTTCGGGATAATTCTCATTCAGAAAAGCCAAACGGTTAGTAGCCAGTTCTTCAATAGTGGTATCGCGGTAATAAGAGTATTCATCTATTGCAATAGATGATGTAATCTTATTCAAATCTCGAATAAACTTATCGTTTGTCATAAAACGCTCATACCCATTTTCCCGCTCTCCGATAGCGTCCGACAATAACAATGTCTTATCTGCTTCGGTATGAAGCAAATCTAATTCTGCCATTTGAACAGGCTCGTAGCTTACGCCCAGTGCCAGTCTGCGCATTGGCTCGTTATTATCGGGGTTTATAACGCTTTCTTTCAGATAGTCCATACCCTTATACTCATTGAATTTCGCAATGGCTTCTTCGACGGTATCAAAACGCTCAACTGCACTTCTTTCGGGTGCTTTTCCCTGCTCCCAAACATCATGTCTCCAACTTGCCAAATCTTTAATTACATAGTAATGCGGTGTAATGTTATCCGTTCTTTCTGCAATGTAACCTAAACATTCATCATAAGAAACTCCTTGATAAACAATTTCATTATTGCCGAACCGCTCACTGTCTGAACGAACCACAAAGCCCCCATTATCCACGGGTTGAATTTTGAAATTTGTCTCGTTGAAAGGGTTTCTTATGTTATCACCGTGAGTATGCTCCTGCTCTCTTTCGGGACTTGGTACACGCTCCTGCTCCACCATGTTATAAGCGTTTACCTCTCCGACAAATCGCTCAAAATCAGCACGGCTCATTTGCTTAAATTCATCAAGCGTCATGCTTGCCGCACCTGTGGAAAGAACGTCCTCGTTTCCGTCCTGCTCCATGCGGGACAGGGAAACAACAACACTGTCATTGCTTGGCTCATACATAACAGATAAATTCAAGCCGTCCTCAATAGAAACGTCGTCAATGCCGCCGATACCGTCCATGAAGTCAAGTTTCATCTGTGCAACGGAATAAAGGTTTGTATCTTCTTCTCTTTCCCTTTCTTCCATGTATCTTACGCGCTCTGCTTCCTCTGCTCTGTTCTCCTGTTCAAGAATTTCCGCAAGACGGTGTAAAGCGTCGGGGTTCTCGATATACCCGTTTCTTGCCTGTGTAAAAAGTTCCTCGGCTGTACCGTCAAGATCAAGGTCGGGTTCATAATAGCGGTTTGGTATTGGTGTATAATTAGTTTCCTGTGCCATTTCCTGCGCACTCCTTTCTATTTCTATCTGCTTTGCGTCTATTCCGTCCCAAATAAGTTCCCGCTGTGCCTGCGACAAATTAAGGTTCTCCGCTTCCATAAAGCCGTACCTTACTTCCCGCAAGTCGTCCACGGTAACAGCATTTTCAATCCTTTGTTGCCATAAAAAATATGTTGCTTCACGGCTTAAAACAGCTTCCAGTTTTCTTAATTCGGGTTCGCTCATGCTTTCCCATATATCGTTGTTTTCGGTATGAATTGTATAACCCTCTCCGTCGTCATGCTGTGACACTTCATAAGTGAGAATATCATGTGTGCCGCGCACGTCACATTCAAAGGTATAGGTCATTTCCCTCATTCCCGCATTATACTGTCTGTCAACGCCCTTTATATTGGTTATATCCTCGGCAAGCGTCGGTCTATCCATAGCATTGTAGCGGTCAAGCGTAATGTCATAAAGGGCATTTTCTATTCTGTCCCACTGTCTTTCAATGATTGGGTGTAGATAGCCATAATCAATACTTACAAGCGTCATACTGTCGCCATTTGCGGGGTCATAAATACGATATAAGCCCTCTAACCCGTAATCATCTGCTGTGACGGTAAAATGTAAATAGCCGTCCTCGTCATATTCCAAATTACTAATGTCAACCAACGGCTCATTTTCAGCGGTAAAAGGGGAATTTCTTTCCTGCTGTTCCCGTGAAATTTCAGCATAACGGGCGGCAATAGCCGCTTCGCTTATCGGTATGCGTCTGTCTCCTACTGCTCTATCCATTACAGACGGGTCATTTTCCTTGTACCACGGTTTTGCAACGGAAATATTCATTTCATCATACCATTTCGTCATACGGTCATTTTCGGGGATATTGTTCGCAACCTCATATTCATAAATAGCCTGTACCTGTCGTCTGTATTCGTCCTGCGGGTGGTTGTTAATTGCCGTTTCAACTTCCCTGTCCCCAAACGAACCATATTCAATCACGCTGTAATCTCCGTTTGCCCTGTCCCGTAACTGCTGTACCGTGTAATCATTCATCAGCGTTTGAACATCATGTGTAAAATCTCTTACAGCGTCCCAACCGTCAAAGCCAAAGGTATTTTCTTCCTCATTCTTCGGCTTCCACATGAGAAAATCATCAGAAAAGCCGTCAACCTGTGCGGGTTCATACCCCAAAGCGTCCATATCCATAATAGCCCCTCTGCGGTCTGCAAGTTCAAAGATACGGCTGTATTCGCTTGTTATCTGAAAATACCTGTCTGTGGCTGTTTTATCCATGATAGACAATGTATTTTCAGCTTCAAACTGCCCGATAGTCTCATACAATGCACCCTCTTGTCTTATGTCAAGGTCATTGCGAATTTTTGCGCTCATTTCATGGCTCAAAAAATCGTCGGGTAGCTTCGTAAAGCCCATATCATCAACATAATAGGCGTGCTGTTCGCTAAAATCATTTGTCATTACGATAACATCACCAACGCTCAAACTGTGTCCGTAGTAATCGCGTGGTCTTAATGTATTGGCATTAAATTCCGCATAAAGCTGATTGTTCAGTCTTTCACGTTCCTGCTCTGTTTCTGCTTTCGCTTCTGCATTGCGTAAATATACAAGTTCGTAATTTTCACAATTCGGCTGTTCATGCAAAATTCTGTCTAATGTCTCTAAACTGGTAAAACGTCTGTTGTGATTTTCCTCTCCCTCTCTCAACTGCAAAATTGCAATTTTAGGTTGAAAATCATCTTTAAGATTAGCCGCCGTAAATGCTTCATCATAACGTCTGTAAAGTTCTGTCTGTTCCTGTTCCATAGTATGTAAAAGCATTGCTTCAAACATACGGCTGTCCCTGTTCAAGCCGCCTGTACCCTGTCTGTCGGGATTGCTCACAAAATCAAGTGTAGCAACTTCTGAAACAGGCATTTGATTAAGGTTAGGTAATTTCCCCTCATAATTCATAATTTCAAGAATGATTGCGTCCGCTTCCTCTTTTGCTTCGGGTGTCTGCTCTGACAACTCACGCAAGTATGAAATATAATTGTCTCCACTCTCCTGTAACAGACTTCCCGTTGTGGTATCAATCCATTGTTCTTTGTTCTCCTGCCCTGTCACACCCTCGGCATATCCAAAAGCAGGGTCGTAATTTTCCATAAAATTTACGATTTTTTCTGCAAGGTCTGTCGGTGCGGGTTTTACTCCTATCGGTCTTTCCTGTGCCATGTTTTCTTCCCTTTCTTCTACAAGATAATCTGAAATATCAAGCTGTCTTATCCCGTTTTCCAACGGGTATCTTAAATGCGCTTCATCTGAAAAAATATCATCAAGCACCAATTTTTCAACTGGGATTGAAAGTTTTACAACGCTGTCTCCGTAGCCCTCATTCTGTCCGTTTTCAACCGTTGAAAAAAACAATCCGTCCTCTTTTGCAACCATTACATGAGAAGATTTAATATTTTCCTCGCTTGCGTGGTCTGTTCGGTGGTAAACGGTAATATAACCGTTCTCGTCAATATCCGCGCCCACCGCCCTTAATTCTTCAATCAAATCTTGTGCGTTAAGTAACTCGTCGCCTGTTACTCTGCTTTCAAGTGCATTTCTCACTTGGCTTACCCCACTTTCATTTATTTTTTCATCAAATATCTGCTTTTCATCACGCATGATAGATAATATTCCGTCTGCAAGGTCTGTCGGTGTGCGGTCATATCTGATACGGTCATGTTCCCAACTGCCCCTTGTATGGTTTATGGCATTAAGCAACTTAATTCCTCTTGCGGGCGGTTGCCATTCGTTCAGATTATGTGTGTAATCGTCAAGTAGAAAATCATCACTCCGTATGCCGCCGCTGATACCCTCTTTTTTATCACTTCCGCAAGGAACAAATACCCTGTGTGCTTGGTCTATTTCGGGCAAGTAGCGGTCTAACCACTCGTTTTTTTCCTGCAACGCATACTGGCTATCCGTCAAATACGCTGATAGAATATTTACTTCAATTTCGGGGTGGTTTGCTACGATTTCTTTTACCGCCGCAACAACATTTTCATGGGGTGCTAAATTAAGAAAATACCCCTGCTCATAAAGGGTTTCCAATGTATCAACGGGTGTGAATACTGCAAGCGTCCCGTCTATATCCACGAAAAGTCTCTGTTTCTTTCTTGCTTCTGCCATAGGCTTACTCCTTATCGGGTGCGCTCGTCTGCTTCATGGTCTATAATATGGCTCTGTTCGCCGCCCGATTTATCTGCATTTGCTTTCGCTCTCTCCTGTGCAATCTGTGCGTTGTAACTATCCATATCTTGATACCTCGCCGCCCGCTCTCTTGGGTTTTCAAAGCTGTCAACAATATCGTCCCTTGTCTCTGTTCTCTGCATACGTTCAAAGTCAAGGTGTGCTTTCAACATACGTTCTCTGTATGCGTCTGCCTGTGTTGCGGAAATGAGATTTAATCTTTCCGCAAAATTCAAATTGCTTTCTGTGCTTGCCGCGTCTTTCATAAAAGCGGCTTTCGTCTGTGCTGTCTTATCCCTTTCTTCAAGGTCGCGCACACTCCGCTCTAATTCTGCGGTAGCCGCCGCCTTGTAACCTCTCTCAAATAATGGCATTTTCTTGTTCTCCTTTCCTTATCACGGTGATTAAAATATGTTTAGAAAAACCTCGGTGTATCGTATTACCAATACAATACACTTTGGCTTAATTATAACCCTATTTTTCCAATAAATCAACAAGATTATTGAATGTAAAACGCCCTCTTTGATAGTCGAAAAAGCGGCTATCAGCGGCAAAGGGAAAAATGCTTCTGTTCTCTGCCCTGCGCTCGGTGCGCAAGGCTTTTATTTGCCCCGTAGCGCGTCTTTCTATCCGTAAATGATAATTTCCTCGATACGCAAGAAAAAAGCGTCCTAACAGCCGTTAAGACGCTTTTGTGTGTATTGCGCACCGTGATTAGTAATAAAAGTAAGAATGTAACTCCACTTTCCAACCGCTATCAGCAAGAACGGACAATACCTCTTGCAAATTTGCTTCTTTCTCAATGCAATAATGCCCGCCAACACCTATCGCTCCGTCAATTCCCGTAACCATACATTTGTTACCGTCGAATTGGCAAGCAAAAACACACCAACAAGGGTTTTCCTTGCTCTCTCTTAATAAAACAAACCGAAAATCTCCTTTTCCTACACTGGAAACCATATTCTTTACAAATTCTTCCAATCCGTTCATGCTTATTTACCCTTTCTTCTTTGTTGCTTTCATTTACTCACGGTGATTAAGTTTTGATTTACTGCTTCCCATATATCCTTTAAACATTGCGCCGCCAATACCCGCAAGCATTAAACCCATTGACGCTATAATTCCTGCACCTGCATAAGAACCATTTTTATTTCTAACATCACTTGGATTATTTTTGTTATACCATACCGTAAATGTATCGCCACTCTGCATACAATAAGACAATTCTATAACACTATCGAACAAATCTCCATTCGCTTCATACTCAAAATATGTATTGTACACTGTAACATTCTTGTGTTTTGTACGCCCATTTCTACGAACTGTTTTCGATTTTGTGCTTGAATTAACTTTAGTTACGGTTGCCGTCGTTTCTTCCGACGTACTCTTAAACTCCTTGCAATCCTTATACACAAATATAGACAATATTAACAATATAGCACCAATGGCTACAAAGAAACTACCAACCAATTTATTCATAAATTTACACCTCTTTAAATATTAAATCTCATATTACATTTCAATTTATCAATACAACTCTTTTCCAGTGTTCTTTTTACATTTCCTCATTATTTTGTGCTGTTCTTTATGACAATACTGGTATATCTTTTTTCTGATATTTTCAAAATGTTCATGGTTTTCTTCCGTTATTTCAATACTCTCTCCCATTAAATAACGCCCACTACTTTTCAATATATCATCTAAAATATGATATTCTTCTTGATATTCTTTAAATTTCTTAGCCATATATACCTCTCTAAATACTAATTTTTCTTCTTTTTTGTTGCCTTTACTGGCTCACATTTAACATTGCAATAACGCTTTCCATTGCTCACACGCTCGTAAAAAGTAAATTCCCCTCTGTACTTATTGCCGCCGCTCTTGGTAACGCAATCAAGTACGATAAATTTCTTTGCAATAAATTTCTTCGCTTCTGCGTCTGTTAAATTACGTCCTAATCTTGTTGCAAAAACCATATCGTTTGTGCGTAAGTCCCAATCGCATTTTTCCGAACAATAATAGCGTGTTTCAGTCACTTTCCCTTTATCGTTTTTGGCTTGATAGCGATATACAGGGTTTCCGCACCACGGGCAAGCACCGAACACCTCTTTTTCTTTCGCAAAAGACGCTTGCACGTCCATTGATTTAATCTGTTCTGTCTTTGCCTTTATATAGGTTTCAAATTCCCGCATGACGTTATCTTCATTTTCTTTTCCGTCAACAATCTCTGCTATTTTGGTTTCCCAGTCTGCGGTAATTTTCGGGCTGTAAAGGTCGGGCGGCAAAATCTGTATGATAGTCAAGCCTTTTCTTGTCGGCTTGATATAAGGCGTTTTACCTTTCATTTCTGTTTCTACAACGCCTGTATCATATAATTTTTTGATTATCTCGGCTCTTGTTGCCTGTGTTCCTATTCCCTTTCCTTTGAGGATTGCCCCGTTTTCAATCTGCTGTCCTGCGTTTTCCATAGCCGTAAGCAAGGTTGCTTCGGTGTGTAATTTAGGTGGGGTTGTCTTTCCCGATACAGTCTTACAGTCTCTAACAGTTACAGTCTGTCCCTTTTGGATATTCGGAAAAAACTGCTCCGCGTTCTCATTTCCGCTTTCGTCCTCGTCGTTTTCCCCTTTGCCGCTCAACGTCTGCTGTACGGCTTTCCACCCCATAGATACGGGTTTCTTGCCGCTTGCCGCAAATTTCATACCATTAGAAAATGTTACGGTTACATTGGTCTGTTCGTACTTAAATGCACCCGAAAAGGACACAAGCATACGGGTAAGCACAAGGTCAAGAATGTTGTTCATGGTGGCAACCGTAACGCCCTTTTTCCTTTCCTCGTCCGTAGGCTTCATATCTGCAAGATTAAAGCCGTTGATTTTTTCAGTCGGAATAAGTGCATGGTGGTCTGTAACCTTGCTATCATCAACAATTTTCTTATCAATATTCAATCCTGCCGCCGTAAGGTTTGCGGCAACGCTCTTGTATTTATCAATCGTACCTATCATCTGTACGCGCTCTGCCATGTATGGTACTAAATCATGCGTAATATAGCGGCTGTCCGTTCTCGGATAGCTTAATACTTTTTGCGTCTCATACAAGGCTTGTGCCGTAGCAAGAGTAACCGCCGCCGTATATCCATATCGGCGGTTCGCGTCTCTTTGCAACTCTGTTATGTCATAAAGCTGTGGGCGGTCTGTGGCTTTCTTTGACGTTACAAGGTCTGTGATTATCCCCCTGCCACCCGCTTTTATTTCTGCGCACTTTGCGTCTATTGCCGTTTTATTCAGCACACGCCCCTCGCTTGTCTTAATCTCTGACGGGAAAATACCGTCCGTGTCTTTATTCCAAAAGACGTGAAAGCCGTTTCCCTCGGCTATGGTTGCGTCCATAGTGTAAAAATTTGTTACTTTGAAATTGACGACTTCAAGATAACGCTTTACTACAAAGCCCAACGTCGGGGATTGAACACGTCCCACGTTAATTCCTGCATGATACTTGATACTCAATGCGCGGGAAAGGCTCATGCCTAATATCCAGTCCTCTTTTTTCTTACAAAATTCACCGCGGATAACAGGTATAAACTCCTTTGCGTCCCGCAAGTGGCTCATAGCTTCCTTGATAGCTTCGTCCGTCATGGACGTAGCGCAAAATCGTTTTACAGGCTTTTTATTTCCTGCTTTTTCTCGGATAAACCATTGTAATATATGCCCCTCTGCTCCCATATCGCCGCAATCTATGATGTAGTCCACGTCGGGACGGTGCATAAGGTCTTTTACAATTTCAAACTGCTCTTTCGTCGGTTCTAACACAATCAGCTTAAATTCCTGTGGCAAAAGTGGTAATTCAGCGTAAGCCTGTTCTTTTGCTTTATCGTCGCTGTACATATCTTCTTGCTTTACGAACCCGTAGGCTTCGGGTTCAGCAAGTCCTACAAGGTGTCCTACCGCCCATGTAACTATGTAACCATTCCCGATAAAATACCCATTTTCCTTTTTGTCTGCCCCTACAACGCGGGCAATATCTTTTGCAACGCTTGGCTTTTCTGCCGTGCATAATTTGTAACCCATTTAATCACTCCTTAATACCAATCTTTTTTCTTCTTCAAATTCTGTATCGTTTCCTCGTTCACTTCCTCAATTTCACCCCAATCTTGCATACCATTGTTGTTTAAATAGGTTGAAAAAGACAAGCTACTCGGTATTGTTTCTTCTTCATCATAGGCTCGCTCTTGCAAATATGAAATTTCTGCAATCAACTCCCCACTTTCTTTAATTTCCTTAATCATGTTATACAATTCATAAACATCAACATTAAGTGATTGATAATTGCGTTTATATCGCTTACAATCTTCATCTGCTTGAATTATTATACTATTATCTCTCATAAAAGCCTTTGCGCACCCACAAGAAAACTCGCAAAAGTCCTCTCCGTTATGTGTCGCAAACCATTTTTCCATTGCATGACCACAAGACAAACAATCATTGTAAACGCAATTTACACATTTGCTATCAACAAAAATTTTCATAAAGACTATATTTCTCCTTTATTGTAAATTCAAATTATTCTCCACCCACAAGGGCGCAAGCCCTTGAATACGCTTCGTCGTAACTGTTCCACTTTAAATTATCCCCGTCCCGTACTTGCATATCGCCGACGTATGCGTAATAATGCTGACCGTTTTTAAATTGTCTTACCCGTATATCTGATACTTTAAAATTCGGAAAAATAAGTTCGCTTCTGCGGCAAAAATTATCATAGTCAACACTGAATGTACTGCCGCCGACGCAATTCAGATAGCAAGCACCGTACTCTTGAATGTCCTTTAATTCTTTTGAAGCAAACTCCATATTAAGACAGCGGAAACCGTCAATAAGTGTACCGCCCACGCTTCTCGCTTGCAATACCGCCGCCTGTAAATATTTCCAGTTTATATCGTTAGCCATATCCAAAGAAATACGTTCTTCAAGGCTCATGTCCTGCGGTCTTTTGCCCTGCATATACATCTGAATTGCACCCTCATATCTGCTATTTGTCTTTTGGTGATAATCAATCAGCTTTTCAACGCTATCAATTTTCAACCACCACCCGCCCTGCTTATCATGTACAAATAAATACTCCATGCTAACTCCTTTCTTCCTCACGGTGATTAAATTTCTTTACCCGCAATTCTTAAAAAAACGGGTGAAATATTCCAGTGTTCATTTGGAAATGACTTACATACTACTCTTACATTTTTCTTGTTTATTTTTTCCACAAATAAATCATTGTATTCTGTAAGATATTTAGGTGCTTTTCCTTTACCGTCATACTTTACTCTATCACCAACTGCAAAATCGCATAATTCCATTTCCGTTATATAATTTCCAAACAAAGTTTTTATCTTTTTCACTTGCCCCTACCTTTTAATTCTTGCCCTCACATATTCCAATTTGCCCTTGTAAGGTGTACCAACAAGATACCATTTCTGCCCGTCTTTTTCCCATGCCATTTCCATACAGGTATCAACCCATTTATCTTCAACCATTACTTGTAAATTTTCGCCGCAATGGAAGCCCTCATGTTCCCAAAGGTCGGACACAAGAAGTCCATACCTGCCGTTTTCAGAATTATATCCCAAACGTCCAGTTATGTACTTGTTGTTGTTTTCCATATCTGCACCTCACTTTCTGTTTATATTGTAGCACAATGTCACTATATTGTCAAGTGTGTTATGTAAGCAATACAAAGAAAAGGACTGCCCGTTATTCATGCGGACAGTCCTTAATTTCCTCAACTGATTTTTTCCATGTTTCATCAATCAGCTTTATTAAATATTCTTTGTCAAAGCCCAATAAAACGGCTTCTGCTATGGCATTTTTTATCTGTTTTTCAAGTTCTTTTTCATGCTGTTCCAAAAGTCTTTCTTTGACAAACGGCTTTACAAAGCACCCGATACCAACTTTCTTAACAATAGTCCCCTCATCATAAAGCGCATTGATAATCTTCTGTGCTGTTGTTTTACCGATATTGTACTGTTCGACAAGTTCAACGATTGTTGGAATTTTCGTGCCTACTGCGTACTCTCCTGTTATTATTTTTGCTTCAATATCTCTCTTTACCACAAGCCAAATATTGGCACTTGGGGTAAAAGGCTCATTTTGCCCTTTTTTCTTCATCTTTCTTTTGCTCCTTACTTTCGGATATTGCAATTTCAATTAAAATAATATCCGTTTAACGGCAAAAAAGCAAAATAAAAATGCTGTCAATCTTTACTTTTACCGTTTACTTACAAATATTATTCTTCACTTCCTGCACCTACAATCGGGCTGTCCCCGCCCTCTGTTTCTGCGCTCGAATTTTCCGCATTTTCAATCTTATCCTGTAAAGAAAGCAAATCGCCCGCCGCAACTGCGGAAAGAATATCCTCAATGCTGATACCTTTACCGTCTAACGCATTGGAAAGGGCGTTAAACTGCTGATTATTTTTCATCAGCGTATATCTTTCAATATTAGCCTTGCAAGCCTTTATTTTCTTTCCGATTTCGCTTGCCTTTTCTTCCAGTTTATCCAGTTTTTCCTGTTCTGCCGCTATCATGCTATCAAGTGTTTTATTATCTCTCATGTTAAAATCTCTCCTTTTCCTATTATGTGACAAGCGGAAAGGGAAGTTGCCTTACTGCTGTTCTGTAAGGCTCTTATTTTCCCCTTTAAGCCACTTTAATGTTAATAATGATAATTTCCTCGTCTGCCGTGACAAAACCTCTCTAACAGTCGTTAAGACGCTTTAGAAGCTATTATTCGTTCTTGTCGTCGTCAATGGCTTTGCGCTTACGGTAAATTACTACGCCGATTGTTGCACCAACAAGGATAAGTAATATTGCAATCGTTATAGCATTATCTTTGATAAGGCTTACTGTATCTCCCCATATTCCCTTATCTTCTTCTGTTGCTTTTTCTTCTTCTTCCATGAGTTCCTCGATTTCTTCCTTTGTCGGGTCGCCGTCATTTCCATTAGCGTCCTCGGTTGTAAGTACGTCCAAATCGTCATTTTCAAGAGACGTTTTTCCAGTTATGAAATTCATAACTGCGCCATGCTCTGTAAAGTATTTATAGTCCCATTCCATAAGTGCGCGGTATGCGTCTGCCATTTCGGAAGTTCCGTAAGTGGTAAGCCAGTTATACGGAATACCTACTGCGTTTGCGTTCCATTTAGCAACTGTGCCGCAATAAGTATCATAATCACTTGATGTAATGGCATTTACAGGCAAGATATAGGTTGAATACCATAAAAACTGTTCAAAAGGTGTCATTTCCAAATATTCATCTTTGCTTCTGTTGGTTATATTTGCATAGTACCCTGCGTTAAAATCTGCTGTGTCCTGTACAATTTTAAGAATTTGAGAATATTTGCTGTCCGTCTCAATAATGGAAACACTGTCTAAAAATGCACCCCATAATTCGTCCGCTTCCTCATTTCCCGTATCTACAATAAAAGTTTCTGTCGTCGAATTTTCGGTAGCCGCATTTCCCTGTGTATCATTTTTTGTTGTACTCTCATTGCTGATTACTTCCCAATCAAACGTATGGGCGGTATTATCAGCGGTAAAAGAGGAAATAGGCGTGCCGTCTGCATTTTGAACGGTAAACTGTCCTTTGCTTGCGTAATTCAGTGCAATATTGTAATTCCCCTGTTTTACATTGCCCCCCACCGTGATACCGAAAAGATAATCTGCGCTTGTCATGGTGTAGGTATATTCAACATTGGTTTCGGTATTTAAAAGAGTAATTGTAATATCATCAATAAAAATACCATTTGTCTTATCCGTAAGGGAAAACGTAAGGCGGCAATCTTCCGCACCCGTTTCTCCTGTCGGTGTAACTTCTGCCGCAAAAGCGGTAATGCTCATGCTTAACACACAAAGCATTGTAAGAAATAAAGTAATAATCCTTTTTTTTAAACCTTTCATTTTTTCTCCTTTCATTATCACGGTGATTAAATAATTGTTACCAGTTCATAAGTCCATATCCCAAAATTACACTACTGTTTAAGGCATATTTTTTTGTTTTACAAGTATCACCGCTGTTGCCCTCAACGGTATAAACGCTTGTACCGTCCGTTCCGATTACAAGTCCTGTATGATTTGCTTTACCGTCGCCGTCCCAGTCAAAAAAGATAACATCACCCGCTACAAGGTCTGTGTAACCGCCACTCGCCCAACGCCCCGCGTCACTAAAATACGGAACACCGCCATATTGACAGGAAGCGTATCTTACTTCGCTGTGTCCTACTTGGTTCATGCACCATGATACAAAGCAAGCGCACCATTCCACACGGGACGAAAAGCCGTACCAACTCCAATAAGGCTGACCGCCCACCTGTCCTACCTGTGACAAGGCAAGGTCTATAATTGCTTGGTTGCCGACACGCGAACCATTTACCCATGCCACACCCGACAAATCTTCCATTGTCAAGCCGCCGCCGTAGTCCTGTGATACCTGTCTGATATATTCTAGGCAAATTTCGTAATAATCTTTAAGATTAGCAAGTTCTCTATCTTCTTCCTCTGTCCTGTTTGTTTTATTTGCCAGTACATCAATCGGCTGTTCAAAGTATTCGTAAAGAAGCTGATACAAGCCGTCCATATTAAGGGTAACTGTAAGTGCGTCATGCCCGCCACAATAGGTATAACCGTTACAAGCATGAATACAACCCGAACAGTAAGTAGTAGAATAGCAACCGCTATCTGTTGCACTGTGCCATTCTGAATGAGAATGTCCGCAATATTTTTCACATGAGTCTCCGCAAGTATGCGTACAACCGTTTAAAGCACAAAGCAAACCGCAAGTATGAGTACAGCCGCCCGCACAATCATTATTGCAAGAATGGGTACAACTTCCTTTGTGTCCGTTACAATAATAGTAACAGCAAGTAGAACAAGTATAAGAAGTATGTGTTCCCGTAACAGGGTTCGGGCAGTCGTCGGCGGCGTGTACGCTTCCGCAAGTATGAGTAGCGGCTGTTCCGCTTCCGTCTACTGCGGATTGCCCGCAATATTCAACCGTTGCGCTTTCTGTACGGCGAAACAGCTTGTCAAATATTTCTGTCAAGACTTGCTTCGCTTGTCTGTCCGTCGGTGCAAGTTCATAATCTTTCAAGATAATAGCGTTAAAAATTGGTTGAATGATATTTGCCAATTCTTCCTCGGTATAGAATACACTTGTTATTCCTGCAACCGTAGGTTCAATGACCGTATCTTCTGTATTGGTTTTAAATCGCACATAATCATAACTGCCGCCGTTTGTTTGCAACTGGTCTTGGAGATAATTATATAAGTCATTTATATAAGCTGTCCGTTTGGCGGGTATGCCGTCTGTGGGGTCTGTAATAAACGCCCTTATATCTGTCTCTGTATAAGTTCCGTCCTCATTATCTGTATCAAACAATCCGCTAAAAATACCCCCGACTGCGGCGGCGGGTGCGGCGAATATGCTCATTACTGATGATACAACAACTGCAATTAAGATAATTGGTACAATTACCTTGCTTCCAACGGACTTTACAAGATTTACAACTGCGGTTACAACTGATTTCCCCGCATTTGCAATAGCGGTAGCTGTTTTATTTCTTGCTCTAGCCCATGCCGCCCGTAACCCTTTTTGTCTTACAAAATTTATGGCTTTATATGTTCCCTTTGCCGCTTTCACACCACCTTTAACGGACGTTTTTACTACACGTCCAGTCGTGCGTCCTGCAACAATGCTTGTTTTAATGCCATAGTTTGTAAGCATGACGGCGTTTCCTGCGCCCTGTAACATCATATCGTTAGAGGAAGTCAACACCCCTGCAACACCCATTGACAAGCCGCCTATTCCTTTTGCCGCGTTTGGTAAGCCGCGCTTGAACGTCCACACTCCCCCTTTTACTGCTCCACGGGCTACGCCCTGTCCCGCAAGTTTCAAGCCTTTCAATCCTGTTGTTTTTGCAAAAGCACCCGCTTTTTGTAAAACTTGATGTGCTACAACACTACTCATTACTGAACCGTTTACCACTCCCCTTACAAGGGTATAGGAACGCTTGACTGCATTGGTTGCCGTAACCACGCCTGTCTGTATGCCCTTTGCGGTATTAACAACGGCGGTTTTCATATTGATTACGCTTGTCTGTATCTGTCTTACGCCGCTGATAATATGTTGGCTTGTTGCCGTATGCAAAAGCCCTGTTATCTGTGCTTGGTTCAAAAGTACATTTTTGGTAAACTGCGCATTAAACGGAATAAAACCGCTACTCATAATCTGCGCTGTTTTAGCAAGTGTAACTGTTGCCTTTCCTGCGGTTGTAGTTACGTCCCATACGCCTTTTCCTGTTGCGGCAATCTTACCTACTGCGGTAGGTAAATTTTGCACGGCATTTATTACCATAGGGCTTGCCGTCTGTGCTAACTTAAAGCCCGCGTATGCCGCCGTTCCTGTTGCGATTGCTCCGCTTGCAACTTGGCTTCCCATATCATCATGGCTCGCAAATGCTCCTTGTGCTTTTCCTACTGCTAAACTGCCGCCTGTGGAAAATGCACTTTTTACATTCTGTGAAAGTGATATACCCCCGTTGCTATAACGCCCAATAGCTTCATAAAAACTTGCTTTGGCTTCTATGCCTGTGTTTTTTATGATGTGTGAGGGCGTGTAGCTTCCCTGTAACATTGCTTGCGCCGCTCTCGCTTCTGCCGCCTTGTCTAACATGGAACTTGTTTTTATATTGGACGTATCAATGTTGCTTTTTAAGCTGTTATGGTGTCCTGCGGCAAGTGTTGTAAAATAAGCCGCTCCTAAACTTGCTCCCTGTGTCGGTGCTTTACTTGCAATTATATTTACTCGGCTGACATTGCTATTTTCTGTTTTTTCTTCACTCGGCGTTGGCGTAGGACTTAATGAAGATTTTGGTAACGGTATTGTCTGCTGTATTGTGCTACTTCCTGTGTTGGTCTTAATACCCTGTACATTCTGTGGAATACTGCTTTGCTCATGGGTAAGCCCCATATCGCTTGATGTGCGGACATTGGTGGAATTATAATATGCTGTATAGCTTTTTGCGCTGTCCTGTGCCGCCTGTGTTCTTTCCGTTTCAGTCTGTACATTCATTGTTGGTCGTGACGCGGTTTGAGCGGTAAAAGAGGAATTTAACGGGCTTTGCCTGTGGTCTAAATCATCAGTTTTAATTGTACCCGCTTCATTCTTTAATACTTTTGAAACGTCTCTCGGTGCGTTTTCCGTTCCCGTCACTGTATGTACTTCTTTTGTCTGCGGTGTAAGACGGGAAATGTCTGTACTCTTATAAGTTTTGCCGCCGATTGTAAGGTTCGTGCTATGCCCTACATTCTGCGCTTTCTTATTTTCAGCCACTTTCTCAAACTCCTTTCGTCCTTATTTTTGTAAAGCGTCCCCTCGGTGCGTAATCACCGTGAGGACACTTTGTTATTACTGCGCCACTTGGTAAACTTCCTGTAATGCTTCTTCAATTTCCTTATCAGTAGGCGGCACTTCTACTGTATTTTCTTTCATAATTGATTTAATCTGCTTCTGAATTTCTGCGGCAGACATATCTTCGCCAAACTTCGTAGACATTAACTTATACAAATAGCTGTCTGACGGGAAACGGTCAACGAATGGTACAACAACTTTTTCCGCAAACAGTAAGCCGCTTCCTGCGTCCGCTCCTGTAACAAAGCCCATTTGCGTCTCTGAAATATTAAGCATACCCGCAAGCAACTTTAAGTCCTCGCTGTTTTGGTTCAACATCATAATAAAGTCACTGTTTCCAATCATACCTCTTGCCTGTTCAGATTTAAGCAAATCTTCAACATTCTGTGTTAAACCAGTAATACATAAGCCGTATTTTCTACCTCTTTTGTAAAGCTGTTTCAAGAAGTTTGCACTGTAATATGACTGGAACATAACGTGAATTTCGTCGCAATAGCAATAAGTTCTTACGCCACGGTTCTTGTTCTCAATCATTCTGTTCCAAATAAAGTCAAATACAATAATCAATGCAATCTGTCTTAACTGGTCGCCCAAATCACGAACATTGAACACTACAAGACGGTTATTTACGTCTATGTTGGTCTTATGAGCGAATACGTCCATACTACCACGGGTATAATACTCAACACCCTCTGCTACTGCTCTACCCTCTGCTGTGTCCTTTTCCTTATCAAGTTCATCTTGTAAGTCAATTAAGGTCGGCATATAAGCGGGGTCAAAATCATGTTCCAAAAATTCTTCATAACAACGATATACACAACGGTCAACAATGGTTTTCTGAACAGGTGTAATATTCGTTGTGTCGCCGCTGTTACCTACGCTTATCATTCGTTCCACAATAGACATGATGTAGTCGGACTTTTTCTTCATAGCCTTGTCTTTCTTAACGGATAACGAGGTATCGTCTCCGTCGTCCTCGTCAAGTCCATAATCTTCCGTCATATCCATAGGGTTAATGTGTACGTCACTATCCGCACTGACTTTAAGCACTGTACCGCCAAAGGCACGGCAGAAGTCTCCATACTCATTTTCGGGGTCAATAATCAAAATACCCGTTTCGCTGTCATGCAACAATACGTTAAGAATTTCCCTCTTGGTAGCAAAGGACTTACCACTACCCGACGTTCCCAGTACAAAGCCCGACGGCGTTTTCATCTTCAATCGGTTTACAATAACAAGATTGTGGCTTATCTGATTAAGTCCATAGTAATAGCCGCCACGTTGGAATAACTCTTGATTACTAAACGGCATGAAGATTGATGTACTTTCTGTTGTAAGAGTTCTTTCAACACATATATCCTGCGGCGTATAGCCGAATGGTAATGTGATTTTGTAGCCCTCTTCCTGCTGATAAGTAAGCGGCAACATCTGTGATGTGTACTTATGCGCATTACCCTCCATGATTTTGCAATTCTCGTCCAGTTCTTCAAGGCTGTCGCCCTGTACCATACAGGTAATGGTTACAAAAAACATTTTCTGATTTTTGTTAAGCATATCATCATAAAGCGTTTCTGCCTGTGCGTGTGCGTCTTTAATGCTATGCTGTATTGTTTCGGGGCTGTACCCTGCCTTAATTGCTCTCTTTTCAGCTTCGATTTTATCTTTTTCAATACCCGTAAGCTGTTTCTTTACAATACGCAATCCTTTGTCCTGTGCTACTGGCTGTATATTCAATGTTGTTGTTACAGGAAAATCATTGTCGCATAATTCAAACATAAATTCATCTGAAAGACTTGCGGGCAAATTGCAAAGGTGCATTACGCGGTAGTATGTATCTTCAATCTGCAAGTGTTTCTTACTAAATTCAATAGAAGTTGGCGCAATGTAATCTTTACTGCTGATACCTTGTGCTTTGATAAAGTCAAAGTCAATATTCAGTTCTCCCTCACGTCCCTTACGGTATTTATCGTGATAGTAAGAAAGTCTTTCTTCGGTAGAAAGTACCTTTGCGTCGCTTCCAATTTTTCTTAAATTGTCGATTACTTCCGCGTCAATCTTATGGAAACGTAACAATGCTTCAATCGGCGTAGAAGCGTCGATTGTAACAGTCACGAATTTTTCAACTTGAATATCGTTTCTTCCTGCCATAATCTGACGGCGCAAAATGTTGTTGTACTCCTTACGGTGTCTGTCGTAGCTATCGCCTGTCATTGGATAGAATATTTGTCTTTCCTGCTCTTGCACGGAAACGATACGGTTATCAATACAAAAAGAAAAACTCATTTCTTCTGAAAAATAATTCAGAAATTCCCCCAACTTGCAAAAGATTTGTACCTGTTCGGCTTCCTTGCCTGTACGGTAGTTAATATCCTGCATACGATAAACCTTACTGTATTTGTTCGGTTTAACCTCAAACAAACCCTCCTCATAATCAGCTAAATAAGGAATAGTCTGTTGTGTGGTTCTTGGTATTGTTGTCTGTGCATTTCTACGCTTTTTCATCTGCGTATTTTTCTTGCTGACAACTTTTTTCTTCTGTGCTACTTCCTGCTTACGCATTTTTTCTAACTGCAAATTCCACTTTCTGCGAATTTGAGTTTCTTTTTTGGTAGGCAGATAATGAGCGTCGTTTTTGATTTTTTCCTCTATTTCTTCTGCCTGTATCTGTAATTTAGATTTCTTTTTCTCTTTTTTCTTGTGTTCTTGGGTGCTTTTTTTGTTCTTATTCGGCTTCTTGCCGCCGCCTGTTCCCGTACTCACCGTGATTAAATCTGCGCTTTCTGCGTCAAAGTGATTGTCGCCGCGTTCCTCGGCTTCTTCAATAAGAACAGCACGTTCAAGACTTCCCTGTAATGCCATTTTTGCCGCCTTTCTGCGTTCCTTTCCCGACTTCGGTTTTTCTTCCTTTATTGCTTCATTCTGCCAATCCCTAAACGCATTGTCTGTCTTGTATTTACGCTTCAATGGGAAAAGAAGTTCAAATTTCATAAACGCAACTACAAACTTCTCCATTGGCATACCGTTAAATTTGAAAAAGCCGATTGCCACAAGCGGTACGGCAATTAAAATAATTATCCATGATAAAATATCATCACTAAGGTAATTTCTTCCCCAATAATACAATGGGACACATACGAATAATGCAAGTAAAGTAGCGATAAGCTGTCTTGCGTTCAATCCGAACATGATTTTTTCTTTATACTTTCTGATTTCTTCGGGTACTCTGACTGCAATCATTTTCTCACTCTCCTTTACATAGCGTCTAATATACCTTTAGCCCAACTGCCGCTTTTTACGACTGCCATAACTAAAGCGATTGCTCCTAAAAGCATGGTATAAATCAAATCTGTTATTGCCGCGTTAGCGTCTGCATTTCCCGCCGCCGCTCCTAATGCTGTTAAGATTGCATTTCCCATAACCACATCAAATATACGGATAACTATAATCATCATTACACCCTGCAAACATACAGCTATAAAACTCTTAAAAAATTTACTTGTTATTCTGCTCACCCCGCCGCCGTCGCCGTTTCCTAACGGCATAAAAGCGCAAGGCAAAGGACTAACAACTAAATATACATATAATTCAAACATTCGCCCGTATGCTATTACTTGTACCATAAGTCCACAAATCTTAATTGCCATTAAAACAATGAATGTGGATAGGAACATACCTAAAATGTTACCAAAACCGCTTACATTCTGTACAAGTGGCGTTAAATAGGTTACTGTTGTATTTCCCAATGTTGAGCCGCCGCTTGAAAGTCCTGTTATCCAGTCCTGCGCCTGTGCGTAACAGGCTTTTAAGAATGTTGGTGCTATATCAATACACACTTTTGCAAGCACCATTTTTACGCATAATTTCAAACCATGTTCCCATTTAATAATGTCTACTTTCGACGCAACTTGCGCAATTTCTATAAGCAGACAAATACCAATGATTGTATAGCAGAAAGGGCGTAAAGTGCTTGATAATGCGGCTACACTTGACCATTCACCTAAACCGCCTGTAAGCACGTTTGAAGCGTCTGCTAACATACTGTCAAAGCCCTGCAATGCGGAAGTCATAAGTCCTAGTAGCCAGTCTCTTAATGCGTCTAACACACTTCTTCAACTCCTTTCGTTGTTGTCTTTGTAATAAGAGAAAGCCGCGTGCCGTATTTACTTTCGGTAACACGGCTTTTCTCTTGTGTAACTTTTCAGTTGGCTGTGCTTTTTCTTATGCAAAGAATGTACCTGTTAAAGCGGCAACTGCTACAACGATTGCACCTGCGATAATGGTAGAAGTACCACGGGACTTCTGCTCTGCGTCATCAGATTTCCAACCTAAACCAAACATAACGCCACCGACGAACATTACTACGCCGCCTAAACGTGTAACCCATGTTTTAATAAGGTTTGCAATCGTCGTCCAAAGAGTATCTGCGGTACTTGCGTGTGCTACGCTCATAAACATAACTCCTAAAAGCAACGCACAAGTGATTACCGCAATGTGCTTGTTAAGGAATAAACCAAAAGCGGCTACCTTGTTTTCCTTTGCTGTTTCAACTGTCATTGTTACATTTTTCATAATATTTACCTCTTTTCTGATTTTTTATATATAGGGCATTTCGCCGTATATAACCTGTGAATAAAATTTAGGCGGTTGCAATATCCACGTCCGCTTCTTGCGCTTCTGCTTCTTCTAGTTCTGTTGTGATATTGGCAATTAGCCCGCCTAAATCGCCAAAATCATCTTCAATTACGGCTTCCGTATCTTCATCAAATTCAAATTCATCAATGATTTCTTCTGCCGTATCTTCGCCGTCATTAACACTTATAATTTCTTCCCTTACTGGTGCAAGGTTGTTTCCTGCGGCGATAGCCATTTTTGCTACTTCCTGTGGCTTTGCTGTCATGCTGTATTCATCTTCACTCATACTCCTTTCTACGTTCTCCTTGACTTCCTCAACCCTTTTCTGTACGTTCGCTAGCATATCATTGATACGCTCATCTTCTGTACGGAAGTTAAGAACATCTAAAAGCATTTCTTCGTCAACTTCCTGCTCTGAACCGTCGTCCGTATTTAGCAATTCATCTCTTATCGGGACAATGTGAATAAATGACTGTCCCATGCGGTTTAATAAGTTCTGTGCGTTGAAACTCATTTGAATTTCATCTACTTCTTTATCTACACGCTCCATGATTGCATTAACACGGGCGGCAATTCGCTCTTTCTTCTCGTTATCACCGTGATTAAGTTCCTCGGTGATTTGCCTTTTTGTTTTAGGCGGTTCGGGTGGTGTGTATTCATAAGAATACGCGTGGTTTGCGTCACTTGTGTATTTGTAATTCGGGTGTGTCTCGTAAACATATTTTTCGCTGTAAAATGGGTTTCTGCCGCCGACAACCAATAAGCAATCCTTTTTAGGAAGTTTTCTGATTTCTGCGGTGTCCATAAGTTCACGCCCGATTACATCAAAATTCTGACTACTGCTTCCGCTTCGTCCTCTTGTACGTCCTGTTGTCTTTTTATCAAAAGTACCTTTACCTAACAGCTTACTCATGTACTCCAACGTATCCATGTGTGTAATACTGCCTAAATACAACAAAGTGTTACAGTTATCTACGATAACGCCCCATTCGTCCTTGTACATATTTTTAATCTGCTCTAACGACTGTAAGATAGGCACAATGCCAATTCCAAAAGAACGGGCATAAGCAAGTATTTTCACAAACTGTGGAATGGTACAGGTATTTGCAAATTCATCAAGAATAAATCGTACTGGAACAGGCAACCGCTGTCCGTCGTGTTTGTGAACCTGTGTAGCACAATATTGTAACTCTTGGAACATTTGCGTAAAAAGCATACCCGCTATGAAATTGAATGTTGTATCAGTAGGCGGTACAACAACGAATATTGCTGTCTTTTCTTCGCCCAAACGGTCAAGTTGCATGGTATCGTAACTGAAAATTCTTCTTACCGCGCTTGTTCTAAAAGGTGCAAGACGGGCTACTGCGGAAATAACGATTGATTTTGCGGTCTTTCCGCTTGCTTTTTCTCTAAACTCTCGGTATTGCTGTACTCCGATATGTTCCTCTCCATGTTTCTGTTTGAAGATTTCTGCAAAGTAATCAAGGTCACTGTCCTTATTATCTTCTTCCTCTCCAATCTGTAACATACCGATAAGAGATAATACCGTATTCATTGTTTGTTCTTCGGGTACGAAACCGTCACAAGTGAAAAAGAAAATAGCCTGTAAAAACAATCTTTCGGCTTTGTCCCAAAACGGGTCTGAACCGCCTTTCTTCTCGCCCCCGTCCGTATTGATAATGATTGCTTCAATCAACATCAGCACACGTTCTTCATATCCTGCTCTTTCGGGGTGTATGTAAGCAAAAGGATTGTAACCGTCTGATTTTGATTTATCATCAAGATTAAGGACGTGAATTTTATACCCTTTTACTGTTTCAAGGAAATAACCCGCTTTTTCCAAAATCTCCCCTTTCGGGTCGGTAACGACAAAAGAGGAATGGGCTTGTAGTATGTTCGGCATAACAAAACCACGGGTCTTGCCCGAACCCGAACCACCTAGTATCATGGTATTATTGTTCAACACATAATTGAAAATACTGATATGTTCGGTCTTGGTAAATATAGCGTCTGCGTCCTCATATTTTTTCTTGATTTTCTCAACCTTATCCTTGCCATTATAGAAGTCCTGCAAGGCTTTGTCGTAACGCTCTTTTGCGGCTTTTTCTGCCGCTTGCTTTTGTTCCTCTGTTGTAATGGTTATTCGTTGCTGATATTGATAGGAAATATCAGCTAAATCAACCTCATATTGCTGTTTTATCTTATTAGGCTTCCACGCTTCTGTGATTGCTTCCTTTAAGCGTTCCTTTGCCCGTTCCTCAATCTCCTTTTTCCGCTCTGAATATTGCTTTAACAGTTCTTTTTTCTGTTTCTGTTGCTCCTTTGATAATTTTTTTCCTTGCGGTATGGTATCGTTTTTCCATTCTTCAAGCCGTCTCATTTCAACTGCTTTTATTTCTGCGGTATTTTTCTTACAGGTCTTTATGACTTTTCTCTTTTCAAAGAAACGCCCGATTGCTGTCTTTACTTTCTTTGCCTGTTTAATCTCTTTATTCATTATATTTACAGCGAACAGGTCGCTTATATCTTTTTGCGTTCCCCATTCTGCCGTACCGTATTCTTTACCAGTAATGTACTTCTTCTTGGAAGTAAACCAGTAGGCAACTACGATAAACCATAAGAAAGCACCCCATGTAATAGCCGTCTTTACATTTTCAGTCCACTCAAAGGATAGTGAGGGGTCTGCTAATTGCTTATTGAAGCAATCCATAAACATATTGAAGCTGTCTATTCCCTCTGTCACTGTTCCTTTGGCGGCTTCCATAGCCGCTTTATCATTCAAAGCCATTCCCGCTTTAATTGAAATGAAGATAACCACAAGAAAAGTCACCGCCGCAATAATATATTCAGCATTGCTCTGTTTTCTTGGCTTCACATTATCAACTCCTTTCTGCCGCCGTAATCACGGTGATAACAGTTATCTATCTTCCTTTGTCTGCGGAACAGTCTTTTGTTTGGTAGTTTCTCTGTCTCTAACATCATTACCCTTTGCACCGTCGGCTTTCCTCTTTTCGGCAATTTCGCCTTTGTATTCAGCCATTGTGCGTCTATCGTCCTCAACCTCGGAAACTCTTTCCTCTCGTCTGTCGTCGGTCTTTTCTGCGCTCTGTGCGTTCTTAACAGCCGTTTGCTTCATTTCTTCCAGTTCCTTACGCATACCCGCTACCTCTTGTTCCTTTTGTTCTAATTCCTGCGCCATTTCTTTATAAACATTCGGATTATCAGAATAATTAAGGAACATTGATTGCTTATATTCAAGGTTATACGCTTCTTTTTGTGCAATCTGATTTTCCAAATTAGTAATTGCCGCTTTATCCTGTGGAAGATACTCAATGCTCTTTATTGGTGAAGTTTTAACGCCCTGCTCTGCCTGTACTGCATTAACACTCTTTCTTTCATCTACAAGCTGACTTTCAGTATTAAGTGCGGCTTTATATTTACTCTCAACCTTTTCAAATTCTGCCTGTGCAATGGTATGTTCTTCTGTACCCTCATTTGTTGTAAGCACATTGGTTCTTGCAATGGCAACCTCGCTTTCAAGCTGTTTGATTTCTTTATAATTATCAATCTGCTTTCCCGCAATAACCGCTTCTGCCGCATTTGCTTTCTCAACATCACTCATGCTTTCAGTAAGAGTAATTGGCTTTCCGCTTTCTTTGTCAAGCACCGCACCGTCTTTATATACTGCGCCGCACTCGTCTATTTTGGCTTCAAGTTTTTTAATGATTGCGTCGTAATCTCTGCCCTCTTTGCCTACGTCCAGTCCGTCAAGTTCTGTTGCATTTTGCGCCTTATAATTTTCTCGGTAGGCTTCCAGTTCCTTGACGGAATAAAACTTGATTACCAAATCGCCTATTCCACCTTTGTCTCTCATTGCGGCTTTTTCTCTGAACCAGTAATCTTTAGGTCTGCCCTCAAAACGTCCGTCATTGGTTGCGTAAACCTGCTTACTGCCGTTGTAAACCTCATAAGTGGTTTTTATATATTCTTGATTTTTGAATGTATCATTCTTTGCTGTACATACTATGTAACGGTTCGGGTCTTTTGCGTCTACTACATAACAGGTTGTGTCCTTATCTATACTGCCGCCCGTCCAACGGTCAACTGTTTCATCAAAAGTCACGCCCCTTAATGTTTCCCCATTTACCGCTTTTTCTACAACGCCCTGCGCCTGTTCTTGATTAAGTTCCTCGCTGTGTCCGTAACGAATATCCTCAATCTGATTGTTTAATTCCTCTATGACAAGATTGTTTTCCTCAATCTCGCCCTCGATTTCTTTCATTCGGTCAATTTCTTCCTGCGTCGGTTCTTCCTTGCTCTTTAGTTCAGTAAGTTCCGCTTCCAGTTCTGCGTTCTTGGCTTCCACCTTGTCAATTTCCTCTTGAACCTTATTTATCTTCTTTTCATCATTCATAAGGTCAATCAGCTTTGCAAGACGTGTAAGGTCACTTTGCTTACATTCAACAATCATTGACTTCTTACCGTTTAACTCGCGTTCCCTTACATCTTCAACGCCCGTAATGACAATACCCTCTCGCTTACAGCGTGCCGCAAGTTCCTTAAAACCTTTATCATCAAGGGTAATTCCGACTGCGGTAAGTGGCACACCCGCTTTCTCTAAATCTTTGTGATTTACATATCCTGTCTTTCCCTCGATTTTTTCAATAAATTTCCGTCTAGCCGCTTTGTCTTTCATTTCGCCATATTCGGCTTTCTTTAGCTTGTAGTCTGCGCTTGTTCTTTCTTTGATTGTGTCATAAATTTTCCCAATCAGTTTCAGCAAAGCGTCAATCAACTTCCCCATAAGGGACAAGCCGCTATTTCCTACATCAGTTCCAAAATCAGACATTTCCTTATTCTCCTTTCGCTCTTTCATAGCCCCTTATGTATTGTACTACCAATACAATACATTATATATGATAGCCGCTTGAATTGCAATAGTTTTCCAACTTATTTTTAATGTAAAAAAAGAAATATTTTTTAGTATGAAACTTTCTTTTCTTCAATCATTCTATCCGCGAAAACGGTTACAGCTTTTTCAAAACTTTTACTCTCATATCGCGCCGCGATATGGGAAAAAAGTAAAAGTGCATTGACAATAAAATCATCAAGATTTCCACCGCTTCTTGGTTGAAAAATAAGTGGCACAATTACCTTTTCATTTCCCGCAAAAATATTGATTTCAATATCGCCGTCTGCATTGATACTTTCCTCAACCCTATGCGGCTCTGCTTTCATGCGCCTGTCAAATTCTCCCACATCAAGCCCTGCAAAGTCAAGCCAATTACTGAATGTTTCTTCAATTTCTTTTGATACTGCATTATACTCTTTTGCTTTCTCCTTTCCATATATGATTTTCCTTTTTGGCTTCTGCCCGTTAAAATAGTGAGTATTCTTTTTCATCTTTCACCATGCCCTTTCTGCTTTCTGTTTTCTTGCTTCTGCTCTGCGTCGTCCTGCTCTCCTTGTGGTCTGATAATCAATTCAAACTCGCGCATAGCTTTTACATTTCTATTACCGCGCTCACTGTCAATTCGGTCAAAAGTTCTTATACAATTTTCCAACTCCGACATTTGAGCGATAATATTAACCATATAACTTCTGTTTACATTCTGCTTTGTTTCAAAATCAGCAACTTTCTTCTCTAAAGCCTTTAAGCCCTGTGGTGTATCAATCTTGTATTTTGCCATGATAGATTTATATTTTTCCACGGTCTTTTTATCCTCGCTATATTCTTCAAGGATATATGAAACATCATTCCTGCGGCTTTCAATCTTATCAAGTAATGCTGATAGTTTCTGCGGCGTTTCTAAAATGCTCTTTAACTGTTCGATTGCTTTTTCAGCCTTTTCAAAATTATCAATCGTAGCGTCGTATTTTGCCTTGCTTGCCGAATACAAATCTATAATCTGCTTATAACTGAATATATGGTGCTGTTCTGTAAATTGTAAGCAACGGAAACTTGATTGAATTTGTGCAACAAGTCTCTGCTCTTGCGTCTTTGATAAATAAGGCTTTTTCTGTTTGCGCTGTTCCCCTTGCTCTGCAATTATTCTATGAAGCTGTGTGGTATCAATCAAGCCGCGTACTTCACTGTCTTTAACGCGAATATCAGAAAGGACTTTTTTCTCCGTAGCCGTTCTTTCTTTCGTCTGATACTCTCCATTTTCATAAACAGTTTTATAGTTATCGTCGATTTCATCAAGATTAGTTTTTCCATACTCATATTCCTCAAAAAATGGAATAACTTTCTGTGTCTTATCCTCACCGTGATTATTTTCTACTACTGGCTGTTCCTGTTCAATATTTCTTGCCTGTTCTGCAATATACTTTTCAAGATTTTCTCGCACATAAAATTGTCCGTCTCCAATCTTATCCTCACGCGTCGCTTTATCCTGTGTAGGCGATTGAAAAGAAATATGTGCAAGCCATTCTCCGTTTTTCTTTTTGTCTCGGATAACGTAGCCCAACTCTCGCAATCTTTCAAGTAATTCATCATAGTTTCTGCAACTTGGTAATACCGCGTCAATATCAGCTTTAATTTCGGTACGGTTATCCATTTTCTTTTTCTGTGTTTCTTCATAAGGCGCCGTGTTCCTATAACTTCTTACGTCGTCCGTTGTTATCTCTCCTGCTTCTCTCTTTCGGATAAGGTCATTCTTTCTATCTGTTGGTTCGTAGTAATGTATATTTCCGTCTTTATCTTCCCAACGAATTAACTTAACGTCTCTCGTTTTGTCTAAAACGCTCAATCCATATTCCTCGCATAGTCTGTCTGAAACTCTGCGGATATGTTGGTAGTTTGCATTACAATTATTCCACTTTTTACCCTCATTATTCCATGCACAAATCATAAAGTGATTATGGATATTATCTGTGTTGCAATGCGTAGAAATTGTAACAGAAAAACCTTTGAAAATTTCCTCCGCTAATTTCCGTCCTATTTCATTAGCAACTTCGGGTGTAACTTCCAGTCCGTCAAAACTTTGGTGTAAATGCCATATAAGAGGTTCTTGTTTTCCTTTCGCTTTCTTCCCCTCGTTTTTGTATAATTTATTCTGCCACTTTTCTTGCATATCTCTAAAAGTGGAATAGGGGTCAAGCATATTACAATTCTGAAAAGAATTTAGAGTAGTATAGCAAACATACTTCTCCCCATTTTTTTCAATAAGATTGAAAGCAACTTCTCTATTGATTTCATCATCAGAACTATATGCAACAATTTTATCAGCCAACGCATAGCCTACGGCTCTGCTTGGTGTAACTGTAATTGCATGAATTTCAGTAGTCGCCATTTGTTTTACCTCTTATAAATTTATCATATACCGAAAGTAATTCCGTGTAATTAGTGTACATATCTTGGAAGTCTCTTTCATCAATCGTTTTATTCGCATTTGCTCTATATGCAATCTGATTTATGTTATTTCCAATTCTGTTAATTTCATAAAGCAAACTTTCCGTATCTTTTTTTGAAAACAATGTGCGTTCATGTGCCGCACCGAATAAAATCATATTGCGTATATACTCCGATTTATTCATTCCTGCTTCATCAGCTTTTGCGTTCAAAATTTCAAGTTCTTCATCAAGTAAATGCACCTTGAAATATCTTTGTCTTTTTCTACTATCTTCGCCCATTATATCACTCTCCTTTTACTGCTAAATAAACAACAACGCAATCAAAAAAAGAATTGCATAACAAACGGCACTTCCAACTTTATTTTTCCTTTCTTTGAACGTGACAGAAAGCACATATACAGGAACAGAGACTATAACCAAAAACACATAGTAAATGCCTATCATTTTTTGCTCCTTTCGTTCTAATATTTTTACGATTATTTTTTATCTTCGTGTATGTGTTATCACGGTGATTAAATTGCAATACGGCGTTAGTGCAATCGTAAAAATATTTTTGCCGCGCCGTCGGCAAA
>ULVX01042356.1_pt1 | contig 33262 bp, 26 predicted proteins | sample 1959811 | NCBI WGS metagenome assembly ULVX01 (sample SAMEA4835797, study PRJEB28245) | human gut metagenome | biome: gut microbiome; material: fecal sample | place: Denmark | collected 2008
GGTCGTGCTCTACCAACTGAGCTATTTTCGCAGTCGCTGTTGTTTCGCTTTTGCGAGTGCAAAGATAGAACAGATTTTTTATTCCCGCAAATTTTTCGGTAAAAAAATTAGAAAAAAATCACCGGAATCCTTTTGTTGACGGGTGTTTTGAGGGATAAAAAGCGGAGGAACAAACTGTTATAAATTTGCTCCTCCGCTTTGAAATTTTTCTGCCGATTAGTAGTTTCTTGCGAAGATTACTCGGCGCTCAGAAGGCTTGCCTGTGAAAATGCAGGTGCCGGGTGTTGTGTCGCCGTCCAAAGGAATGCATCGGATTGTGGCTTTTGTCTCTTCTTTTACGCGCTCTTCTGTCTCGGTGGTACCGTCCCAGTGTGCGAGAACGAAGCCACCCTTTTCGATAAGCTCTTTGAACTCGTCGTAAGAGTTCGCCTCGAAGATGTGGGAGTCGCGGAAGTTGCGAGCCTTGGTGTAGATGTTGTTTTGGATATCTTCAAGAAGGTTTGCAACGTAGTCAACGATTCCGTCGAGCGAAACGGTCTCTTTCCCGAGTGTGTCGCGGCGCATGACTTCTGCCGTGTTTTCCTCCAAGTCCTTCGGTCCGATGACGAGGCGCACAGGCACACCCTTCAGCTCGTAGTCGGCGAATTTGAATCCCGGGCGTTTGTTGTCGGCGTCGTCGTATTTCACGCTGATGCCTTTTGCCTTCAAGCCTTCCACGATGCCTGCCACTTTTTCAGAAACCATGGCGAGTTGTTCCTGCTTTCTATAAATAGGGACAATCACCACTTGTATAGGAGCCAGATGTGGTGGCAATACAAGGCCGTTGTCGTCGGAGTGGGTCATGATCAGAGCGCCCATGAGTCGTGTCGATACGCCCCATGACGTTGCCCAAACGTAGTCGAGTTTGTTTTCCTTGTTGATGAACTTCACATCGAAAGCCTTTGCAAAGTTCTGTCCGAGGAAGTGCGACGTGCCCGATTGCAGTGCTTTTCCATCCTGCATCATTGCCTCGATGGTAAATGTCTCGAGAGCTCCTGCGAAACGCTCATGTGCTGTCTTCACGCCTTTGATCACAGGCACGGCCATATATTTTTCAGCGAAGTCGGCATATACGCCGAGCATTTTCTTAGCCTCCACGAGGGCCTCTTCCTTAGTGGCGTGTGCGGTGTGTCCTTCCTGCCATAGGAATTCGGCGGTGCGCAGGAACATGCGTGTGCGCATTTCCCAGCGGAACACGTTTGCCCATTGGTTGCAAAGGATAGGGAGGTCGCGATATGAGTGTATCCAGTTTTTATAAGTGTTCCAAATGATGGTTTCCGAGGTTGGTCGGATGATGAGTTCTTCCTCGAGTTTGGCTGCGGGGTCTACAACCACACCGCTGCCGTCTTCTGCGTTTTTAAGACGGTAGTGTGTCACTACGGCGCATTCCTTTGCGAATCCCTCCACGTGTTCTGCCTCGCGGCTGAGGAATGATTTCGGGATTAGAAGAGGGAAATATGCGTTGACGTGTCCGGTTTCTTTGAACATATCGTCGAGAGTGCGTTGCATTTTCTCCCAGATGGCATAGCCATAGGGTTTGATAACCATGCATCCTCTGACTGCCGACTGCTCGGCGAGGTCTGCTTTAACGACCAGGTCGTTGTACCATTGCGAATAGTTCTCGCTGCGTTTTGTAAGTTGTTTTAGCTCTATTGCCATTTTCTTAAAAATATTTTGTTACAAAAATACGGTATTTTTCTGAATGTTACGGAATGTTGTGCTAAAAAACTGTGCAAACGCGACTTCCCCGGGGCGATGATTGCGCGATATTGCGATTTTTCACAAATAACGTCCGGCGAGTTGGACAAAATTGGTATATTTGTATTGGCTGATTCTTGCGTTGCCGCGTTTGTTGTGGCTTGGCGCGGGGTAGCATGATATAATTGCACGATAATGAGATTTGGTGTTAGCAGGAAAACGTTGATGGTTGTGGCCGGAATTGTGTGGACAGTTGTCGGCGTCAACATCCTGCGTATCGGGATAGACTGCTGGGTGCAGGTGTCGGGCGGGTTTGTGCTGATGTTGCTGGGGGCGGTTGCGGTGTTCGCGGCGTTCCACTATATGGTTTTCAGCAGGATGTTTCATAAGCACAAGCGTAGGATTTCGCAAAAAGGCGACTCCAATTGCCTGATGGGCTTTTTCGACGCTCGTGGTTGGATTATTATGGCGTTTATGATAACGTTGGGTGTGTCGATAAGGCGTTATGAGTTGATGCCGCTGTGGTTTATCGCTCCTTTTTATACTGGGCTGTCGTCGGCATTGGTGCTGACGGGCATCCGTTTTTTGTTCAGCAGCAAGTTTTGGAGCAGAAAAAGTGTGGGGGTGAATAGCTGTCGTGTACGGCTTTTCAGCCGTGTGTGTGGTGCATGGTGAAAGCGACGATGAAAAAACTTCAGTGTGTAATATGATGTGGAACAAGCGGTTATGATAAATGAGAACGGAATGTGTGAAAAAAGATGCCTGAAAATTTGGAGGTGGATGAAAAAGTTGCTACCTTTGCACACGTAAACGAAACATCGCGGGATGGAGCAGAGGTAGCTCGTTGGGCTCATAACCCAAAGGTCGTAGGTTCGAATCCTGCTCCCGCCACTAAGAGAGGCTCACCATTTGGTGGGTCTCTCATCTTTTATATGCTCGGCATAGGCATGTGCGCCGCTCATCCGTAGTGGCGTACCTCCGGCACGCAGGCTGCTGGGGCATGTCGAGTCCCGGCGCGCTCTGCTGTGCTCGCGCATCGGCTACGTTGGCAGGCATGCGCTCCGATAGACTGGATGCACCCTGCGCGATTCCGCGCCAAACAGGTGTGTGCTGCCGTCACGCATGCCGCGCCGTTTCCCGGCTTATATGCCGCTTTGCCGCGGTGGGGAAGTTTCTCCGTCGGCGCATACGCAAACAGGGCGGAGTCAGCTGCTTTTACAGCTCTCCGCCCTGTGTTGGGGTTTAAAAGTTGGCGTTGTCTTATTTCGCCTTTGCTTCCACGTCGGGAGCAATGAGTTTGTAGCCCTTTCCGTGGATGTTGATGATTTCGATTGAAGGATCGTCCTTCAGGTGCTTGCGCAGTTTGGTGATGTATACGTCCATGCTGCGGGCGTTGAAGTAGTTGTCGTCAATCCAGATTGTCTTCAGGGCGAAGTTGCGCTCGAGGATTTCGTTTACGTGAGCGCAGAGCAGGCTCAGCAGTTCCGACTCCTTGGTTGTGAGTTTTGTGATTTTATCCTCGATCATCAACACTTGTTTCTGAGTGTCGAAAGTGAACTTGCCGATTTTGTACATCGTGATTTCCTTGCCTTTCTTGCCTTTCACGCGGCGCAGGATAGCCTCGATTCTAAACACGAGCTCTTCCATGCTGAACGGCTTTGTGATATAGTCGTCGGCACCGATTTTGAAGCCTTCGAGGATGTCCTCCTTCAGTGATTTTGCCGTAAGGAAAATGATAGGCACTTCGCTGTTTACGGTTCTTACTTCCTGTGCGAGAGTGAAGCCGTCTTTCTTAGGCATCATCACGTCGAACACGCACAAGTCATACTTACCCTTCAAGAAAGCCTTGTAGCCGGCTTCACCGTCGGGAAACAAATCGGCGTTGTAGCCTTTCGCTTGAAGATACTCTCTCAGCAGCATGCCGAGGTTTTCGTCATCTTCACATAACAAAATACGCAATCTTTCTTCCATGATTATTCATTTATTAATGGTAATGTAATTATAAATTTCGATCCCTTGTTGAATTCGCTCTCCACGCGGATTTCGCCTTTCAGCTCGGTCACCATCTTGTGCACGTATGCCAGTCCGAGGCCGAATCCTTTCACGTCGTGGCGGTTGCCGGTCGACACGCGGTAGAACTTTTCGAACACCTTTTTCAAGTCGTCGCGTTTTATTCCGATGCCGTTGTCGGCTATCGATATTTCGATTTTGTCGCCCGGAAGGCTGCGTGTCGCTACGGTGAGCTGCAGCGGGCAGTCGTCGCGTCGGTATTTGACAGCGTTGTCGAGCAGGTTGAAAATCACGTTGGTGAAGTGCATCTCGTCGACTTTCACGTCGGCAATTTCGGCGTCGAGTCGGGCGTCGATGCGTCCGCCGTATTTCTCAACTTTGAGTTTGAAGGTGTTTATGATGTTTTGTATCAATTGGTTTGCGTTTACTTCCTGCAGTTTGAGGGTGGCTTTCTGACGGTCGAACATCGACATCTGGAGCACCTTCTCAACTTGGAAGCGCAGCCGCTTTGTCTCGTCGTTGATTACGGTTGATATGTGCTGCATCATCGTCGGACTTTTGCGCATGGTGTCGTCGTTGAGCATCTGCGCTGCGAGCGAGATGGTTGATATCGGAGTCTTGAATTCGTGGGTCATGTTGTTGATGAAGTCGTTTTTCATTTCCGACAGTTTCTTTTGGCGGAATGCGATTACGATGGTGCACAGGAACACTACAAGCAGCACGAATGTGAATCCGAACGACGGAATCATGAACCGTACGGATGAGAATATGTATTTGTCGCGCTCGGGGAAGTAGACGTATAGATAGTTGCGCCGCGACTCGGTGTCGTTGGGAAACAGCGTCTGTATGAATACGTCTTCTTTGTCTACCGTTTCGTCGTAGCCGTTAGTCTTGTAGACAATGTGGCCTTTGCGGTCGGCTATGGCATATTCCCATGCGAGTGGAATGCCGTTGTTGCCGAGCTCGGTGCGAAGGTAGTTGTTGACCATAGCTGAGTCGGCGCGCTCTGTGATGGGGCGGTTGCTCGACTGGTTGAGTATGGTGAGTATCACTTCGTTGAGCAGGCCTTTCTGATAAAGGAATTGCTTGCGCAGGTTTTCCTGAAATTTGCGCAGCTTGTCCTGCTCTACGGGAGTGCGCCGGTTTGTTGCCGGAAGGTCGGACTCTTGCGAGAGGGATGTGTTCATGAAGTTATCTGTCTTCAGGAATGAGTTTGAGTCAAATATCCCTGGCTCCAACATCAGCAGCTCTTCCTCGAGATAGTTTTTTGTCTCGTTTTTCTCCAAAGCTGTCGACAAAGAGTAGAGGCTGCGCTTCACGCCTTCCGAGAAGTGCTGTTCGCGCATCTTCACCATCTCCTCCATATATACGAACTGCATATACAACAGGCCGACAAATGTCAGCGCCATTATGATGGTCAATATCCAAATCGTACTTTTCTTCATCGTTTTTACACTTTTTTTGATATTGCAAATATATGAAACATATCTTAAATCTGACTCTTAAATTTATTAATTTTTTATTTTTTAATTAAAATGCACGATTGTAAACTGTTTTTAACTTGAAATTGCGGCGGTTGGACGGAAAAGTGTGATTTTTAATGGAAAACGCTTCCTCCATGTGGAGGAAGCGTTGTGCCAGGTTTCTGAATTGGCAGTTTTAATTGGCAATGAATCCGCCTAACTGGTATGGCATTTGCTGCTGATAGGTGTAGGCTCTTGCAAACTGCTTCAAAAACTCGATTGTTGATTTTCTTGGTTTAACGGAAGATTGTTGTGTTCCGTTGCATTCTTTTGTAATCAAATGAGTAGAGTTTTTCTGCATAGGCAATATTGTTTAAAGTTCATACATATCAGTAACGCATCAGTGTGGCGAATTATTATATAACAGGCAAAAAAATAATGGGTTGCACACATGCGCAACCCATTATTTATGATAAATATCAGACTATTTTTACTTAGTGATGCCGAATTCTTTCGCGATGCGGTCGATTTTCTCGTCTGCGCGTGCCTCTGTTGCTTTATATTCATCGGCGGAAGCGAGAGTGTCGTGAACCTCGATGTAGAATTTGATCTTAGGCTCTGTTCCCGACGGGCGGACAGACACTTTCGTGCGGTCGGCTGTGTAGTATTGGAGCACGTTTGACGTAGCCGGCATGTCGAGTTTCTTTGTCTCGCCTGTCGCCACGTTTGTCTCTACGAGCGATTGGAAGTCTTTTACGGTCACCACTGGCGATCCGGCGATTTCCTTCGGTGGGTTCTCGCGGAATTGTTTCATCAAGGCGATGATTTCCTCTGCGCCCGATTTGCCTTTGCGCACCAAAGAGATGCCTTTCTCGCGCGAGAAGCCGTACTTCATATAGATGTCGATCAGCATGTCGGTCATGTTCAAGCCCTTGTCTTTTGCCCAAGCTGCGATTTCAGCCATGAGCGAGATTGCCGACACGGAGTCTTTGTCGCGGACAAAATCCTCGGCCAGGAAGCCGTAGCTTTCCTCGCCGCCGCCCAGATAGCGGGCTTTGCCTTCGTTTTCGCGCATCACGTTGGCAATCCATTTGAAGCCGGTGAAGCAGTCATACATCTTTATGTGCTGAGCTTCGGCGATTGTGCGGATTGTCTCGGTTGTCACGATTGTCTTCACGATGTATTCATTGCCGGTGAGTGTGCCGAGCTCCGTGTTGCGGGTCATCAGATAGTTGAGGAAAATCATCACAATCTGGTTTCCGTTGATGAGCACATACTCGCCGTTGTTGTCGCGGATCACGAGGCCGATGCGGTCAGCGTCGGGGTCGGAAGCCATCACTACCTCTGCGCCGGTTTCCTTTGCTTTCTCGATGGCCATTGCCATAGCCGACGGCTCTTCTGGGTTTGGCGAAGCGACGGTAGGGAAGTCGCCGCTGAGCACTTCCTGCTCAGGCACGCCGATGATGTTTGTGAAGCCGTAGTTTGCAAGAGAGCGGGGAATCAGTTTCAAGCCGGTTCCGTGGATTGGCGTGTAGACAATCTTCATGTCGTGATGTCTCTTGATTGCCTCTGGACTGAGCGACAGGCTTTTTACTTTTTCAAGGAAAATCTTGTCAACTTCCTCTCCGATGATTTCAATCTTCGACGGGTCGCCTTTGAATTTGATGTCGGCAACGTCGGTCACCTCGTTGACATATTTGATTGTGTTCACGTCGTGAGGGGCGATCATCTGCGCACCGTCGTCCCAATAGGCTTTGTAGCCGTTGTATTCTTTCGGGTTGTGAGATGCAGTGATGATCACACCGCTCTGGCATCCGAAATGGCGGATTGCAAACGACATTTCCGGAGTAGGGCGGCAAGAGTCGAAGAGATACACCTTGATGCCGTTGGCCGAGAAGATGTCGGCAACGATTTCGGCGAATTTGCGGCTGTTGTTGCGCACGTCGTGACCCACCACAACCTTGATTTCCGGAAGGTCCTTGAACGCCACTTTCAGATAGTTTGACAAGCCTTGGGTGGCGGCGCCAACGGTGTATATGTTCATACGGTTTGAGCCGGCGCCCATGATTCCGCGCAAGCCACCAGTGCCGAATTCGAGGTCTTTATAGAACGACTCGATGAGTTCTGTCTTGTCTTCGCTGTCGAGCATAGCCTTTACGGCAGCGCGTGTTTCTTCGTCGTATTCAGGAGAAAGCCATTTCTCGGCTTTTTCCGTAACTTGTTTTAGGAGTTCGTTGTCCATAATATTTTTAGGTTTTATAAGATTTTTCTAAAGTGAACAAATTTAATGATATAAAAGGTAATGACCAAAAATAAACGGGTCATTTTTCTTCGTTGCCTTCTTTTCGGCTCCGTTGCGGCAATTCTTCATCGTTCTCGCGCAGCTTTTTGAGGCGCTCTTTGTGTTTGAGCGTGAAATGCAGCAGCACGATTACGAGCAGCGACACGCCCATCACTCCGAAATATTGCAGATACTTGCCTGCAGCCACCTGTCCGCGGCCTACGTAGGCCATCACCATCAGATAAACAAGCAGCAGCAGCGGCAGCCATGTGGATTTTTTAGTTTTCATTGTCGGTTGATTTTATGACTTTATATTTTGACTCTTCCGGCACAAACGCATCGCTGAGCAGCCGTCGGTAGATGCGTATGCACGCCCATGCGTCGATGGCGGCGTAGGATGTCTGGGCCTCGGTGAGCGTCTCGGCGTCCCAGTTCGACAGCTGTTGCGACTTTGAGATTTTCATGTCAAACAGGATTGCGTAGATTTTCTGCAGGCTTGAGCAGCCGAAATTATAGTCGGGCACAAGTTTCTGCAGGTCGATGAATCCCTGGGGGTGGAAGTCGTAGTTGTGGGCGAGCATCGAGAAGTCGTCGTGGAGCGACAGTCCGATTTTTGGAATGTCGGGGTTGTCCATGATTTCGTGCAGAGGCTCGAGGTCGTCAATCTTGCGCACGCGGAACAGGAAGCACACATCGTCGGCTGAAATCTGAATCAGTGAGACGTGGATAGGCACTCCTTTTCTGAATGTGGGCTTTGATTCGGTGTCGAAGCCGAGGATAGGATATTTTTTCAGTATCGACACCGCTTTGCGTGCCTCGGCGGCGGTGTTTACCACCTTGATTACACCGGGAAACTCCACTCGGGGCAATTCTGCCAGTTGTTCTTTTGTTATGGTGAGAGAATAACTCTTGTCTGTCATCTTTTGAATTTTGGTGCAAAGGTAGGTATAAATAATATATTTATGTCTAATTTTGTGCCCGATTATGGAAAAATTCAGTTGGAAAGGCCACGGCGCGATGCTGCTGGCGAATACGAGTTGGGGCTTGATGTCGCCCCTTGCCAAGGTTGTTATGGCTGGCGGTGTGGTCACGCCGTTTGTGCTCACCGATTTGCGCATTTTCGGCGCGATGGTGCTGTTCTGGGCAGTGTCGCTGTTTCAAAAATCGGAGCACGTGCCGCCGCGCGACATGCTGCGTCTGTTTGTCGCGTCGCTTCTTGCCATAGTGTTCAATCAGGGCAGTTTCATCTTTGGGGTCAAACTGTCGTCGCCTGCCGACGCGTCGATAATCACCACGAGTATGCCTTTGTGGGCAATGCTTCTTGCCGCCGTATTCCTTCGTGAGCCGGTCACGGGGAAAAAGGTGGCAGGCATAGCTTTCGGGGCTGGGGGCGCGTTGATGCTCATTCTGGGCAGTGGAGCCACTGCCACGGCAGCCGGTGCACATCCCATACTTGGCGACCTGCTTGTGCTTTTCGCCCAACTGAGTTATGCCACCTATCTTGTCCTGTTCAAGAATTTTATATGCCGCTATTCGCTTGTGACGGTGATGAAGTGGATGTTTACCTATGCTTTTCTCTGCACGCTTCCGTTCTCATATTCGAGTCTTGTGGCAACCGACTGGCTTGCGCTTGGATGGGACGATGTGCTTGCCGTGGCGTTTATCGTGGTGTTTGCCACGTTTGTGAGCTATATGTTTATCATTGTCGGACAGAAGAATCTGCGTCCCACGGTGGCTGGAATGTACAACTACGTGCAGCCCGTAGTGGCGTGTGTCGTGACGGTTTGTCTCGGGCTCGACTCGTTCAACGTGATGAAGGGGCTTGCCGTGGCGATGATTTTTGTGGGCGTGTTTCTCGTCACAACGAGCAAGAGCCGCGCCGACGAGCGCCGCGAGGCACGACGGTGACATGCGCAATGAAATCGGCGCCGTGCCTGTGCAGACACGACGCCGACCATATTGTGAAGCTTTAGATGCTTGCTGTTAGTTATTCTTTAACAACCTTCCAAGCCTGCTTGCCATTGTAGGTGGTCTCTACCGATTTGTAGCCAGGGGCAACATAGTTGGTGTGTGCGCCATCGGCGGTGTTGTCGGCAGGATTGAAGCCTACGAATGTGCCGCCCATAACCTTGACATGGCAACGTTTCTTGTAGTCATCCATACAATTTATTAAGTACGTTGCGTCTCCATCGCTTTCGAATATGCCACCGGTGATATTGAGGTAACAGTCCGTATTATAATAGCCAATCAGAATGCATTCGCTGGAGTTTTCTTTTGGTGAACCACCAACGGTGTGGAAATATCCGCTGTGGATATTGGCAGTACCCTTGAAAATCCTGATGGCATTGTTGGCCTGACTGCCTCCTTTTGCATCAAATGTCAAATTGCCGTAGATATCAACAGAGCCGCCTTTTTTCACTTCTATGACAGCTGATGTGTGGTTCGGACGGTTTGGTGCTGCTTCCAATGTGCCGTTTCCGTAGATTTTAACGCCCGTTTCGCTTATTGACAGTAAGGTGTTGATGTTGTTTGAATCATCGTTGGTTGATTTGAAAACTGCGCCGTTTTTCATTACCAAGGAAGTGTTGCTGGCTGGAGATATGGATGATGCGTATTCTAAATCTTGTCCCAACGCCACGATCTTGCCTCTTGTGGTGAGTGCGGTTTTGAGTCCTTCGGCTGTTGTAGCCTCCACAGCCGGCACAACTTTCCAGATGGTGCGGCCGTCGGCAGCTGTGCCGTTGGGGATTGAAGCATAGCCAGGGGCTACGAAGTTGGTGCCGTTGCCCTCAGCCTTGCAGTCACCAGGGTTGAATCCAATAAATGTGCCGCCGGTAACGATGATTTTCGCTGTTCCGTTTTCGCGGTTCGCGTCATAGCAGTTGAGCACGAACTCATCGGCTTTATCTGCGTCAGGATATTTCTGCTGCACCTCGAATGTTCCGCCTTTTATTTCAGCAACACCTTCAAGTACATAGACTGCGTGGATGTTGCCGTTGAAGTGTCCGTCCTCGATAACAAGATGTCCTCCGTCCTGAACATCGACAGCGTAGCAGTCGTTGGCTTTGGCGATGTATGCACCACTGGTAATTGTCAGCGAGCTGTTTTCTCTTACAGAAAGCAGTGACCAATCGGAGTCGCTCCAAATGTCATTTTTGTTGCTGATTGAGAGGTCTCCGAGATTGAGCGTCTCGCTTTGTCCGCCTGAAAGGACAAGCGTTTTTTCGGCGTCAACGCTCTGGCCGTTGGCAACGGCAGCTTTCAAAGCAGCAAATGTAGACGCACTTACCACTTCGTGTGCGAACTCGCCGCTGAATGCCGGTTCGATGACCACATTGAAGTCAACAGAATTTGTGAGCAGCGAGCCGTAGATGTTTGTACGGTAGTTGCGTTGCAATGGGACATTTGTGAAAGAGCGGAATGTGGACTTGCCGTTGTAACCGAATGTCATATCGACGGTTTCCTTGGTGTCGCTGATGGGAATATATGCCATCAATAGATATTTATAGCCGGCAACAGGGAATGCACCGTCATCTGCTGTAGGTATAGCTTTCATTTTGAATGTGCGTGTTGCCTCAGTGCCTTCCATCTTGCCTGTTGCCAAGTTCAAGATGTCGCCAGCCGTTGCTTTGACTTGTGTCTGAGTAAGATTGAGACCAGCTATGGTCGCAGCGTCAAAGTCGTCGGTTCCGATGTTCACCTGCGCGAACGGACGCGTAAGTTTGACGTCAACATTTTGGTTGCCGCTTACGGTGATTGTTTCTTTCTTGAAGAAAGCGTCGCAGATGTCATTGTTGGAATACACATTTGTATACGTTATTTTGACTGTCTGAGTCAACGGGTCGAATGTGTAAGGCTTCTTTGCGGAGTTGTCTGCGGCCCAGAAAATCACATCGTAGGTCTTGCCTGTGGTCAGTTTCAACGAGACTGTCTGCTTGAGATTGTCCATTTCGGCTTCTCCCACAACAGTTGTCTCGTCGCCGAACACCTTCAGAGGTGTTGATTGTCCAGCCTCATACACTGCATATTGCAGATGTTTCGCCGTCAGTCCGTCGGCAAACGCACGAGTTCCCATTTCCGAAGGCAGTTGCGCTGTGAATGTCACGGTTCCCTCGTCGCCTGTCTTCAGGCCGTTGTCCATCTCATCGTTACACGATGTCACGAGCAGCGCCGCGGCTGCAATCGTGAAAGTGGAAAGTAGATACCTTTTCATTGTTTTGGTTGGTTTTTGTTTGGTTATGTCTATAATTTAGTTTTGTTTGGTCAAGTTTGTCGGATGTTTCGGGGCTGTGCCCCAATATTGGCACAAGCACCCGCGCTTAGCGGAACGCCGACAATGCGTCGCGTTGCGAGGTGCTTGTGATTTTTATAATTATTGTTTGGGAATGGAATGTCGTAATGAGAGAAAGGACAGGCACAATGCGTCCTTCAGCCGAAATTGTGCGCTTCTCGGCATTGTTGAAGTTATGAATTGTAGCATTCATTGTCGTTTCTCTGATATTTTTTTGCAAATATAGGGGGGGGGGTAATCAAAAAACCAAATAAATTCCCAACTTTTTTCACAAAAAAATTAAAAAAAACGGCGTTGCTGCCGGATGCGGCTGTAAAGCCAGTATCCCGATAGCGGAATGCCTACGCCGGCAATGGTGTACAGAATCCAGAAGCAGTCGGTCTGCGCATAGTCGTGAATCACCATGTGGCACCCGATCTGCCGTGGGTCGAGTCCGTACCACCATATTTTCAGCAGGCTGACCACCTTGTATGCCGACACGTGCCAGATGAAGATGTAGAGAGTGTGCTCGCCGCAGTACTCCAAAAACTGGATTATGCGTCCCTTGAGGTGCGACAGGTGGTAAGAAATGTTGTAGGTCATCAGCCATCCGGCGACTCCCGTCACTGGCAGCGACAGCACGTCGCGGATGCGCACCGACAGGCTCATGCCACGGCATTCCAGCCATGATCCGGCAAGCACGACAGCCGCTCCGGCAGCGGCGAGCCACAGGCTGTGTCCGATGCGTTGCTCATATTTGCGGTACAGCACGCCGATGCTGAAAAACAACACGCCCATCGTGTCGCGGTAGCCACCCTGCACGAGTGTGACAATCTTTACTCCTTCGCTCGCTTTGAACAATGCAAAGCCAAGAGCGATGAAGAAAATCACCAATGGAATCGCCACTGTGCGTCCGCGCAGCCGCTTCACGTTGTTGAGCATATAGTAGAGCACCACGAAGGCGATGCTTGCCACGAGCAGTCCGCGGAAAAACCAGAACGCTCCGGCGAGAAACTCATCGTAGCCTCCCATGGAGAACACTATGTTGGTGAGCCGCTGCCAGAATTGGTGGATGGAGTAGGGATGTGTGGTGCCGCCAGTCCAGTTGCCGTAGACCTCGTTGAGAATGCCTATCTTGAACAGCAGGTTGTGGATGAGCAGAAAGAAGATGCTCCATTTCACGAAAGGCACGTAAAGACCCTTGAAGCGCTTCACGATAAACGGCCATGGGTTTTCCACCGTCTCGTGCTTGAAGAAATAGCCCGCGGTGATGAAAAACAGAGGCATGTGAAACAGGTAGATGGCGCGGTTGAGCATGCCGGGCATGTCGGCGTGGGCCATCACCACGAAGATGATGGCAAAGCCTTTGGCTATGGAGATGGCGTTGTTGCGTTGTTGTGCCATGCTACATGAATAATGTTCCTATCTGGTAGACGGCAAAGGCTATCAACCATGCCACAAATGTGTTGTAGACCAGAGTGAACGCTCCGTAGCGCCAGCTTCCCGTTTCGCGCACAATGGCTGTGATTGTGGCGATACACGGCACGTAGATGAGCACAAAAATCATGAAGCAAGCCGCGACAAGAGGAGTGAAGTCGGGCACTCCGGTTTTCGGGTTCGGCTTCTGTATGCGTTCTGCGAGAGCCGCCTCGTTGTCGGAGTCGCCGCTGTAGAGCACGCCGAGTGTAGAGACAACGGTTTCTTTTGCCACCGTTCCCGAAATCAGCGACACGGTCATTTTCCAATTGAAGCCAAGCGGTTCAAACACAGGCTGCACCAGTTTGCCGAGGCGTGCGAGACACGAATTCTCGGTGGTCGCCACTTTTGTTACGTTTTCCGGAGTCACGTTGGTGTTGCCATCCTGAATCATTTCTGTGCGCGCAGTCGCTTCCTGTTCCTCCGTTGGGCGCGGGAAATAGCTGAGCATCCAGATGATGAGACTCGCCACGAGGATGATGCCTCCCATCTTTTTCAGATACTGCTGTCCTTTGGCCCACATGTGGCGCATCGTGGCCTTCATGGTCGGGATGCGGTAGGGCGGCAGTTCCATCACAAACGGTGTCTCATCCTTCTTGTAGTGGAATTTGCGCAGCAGTCTTGCGGTGACCACCGCCACGATTATGCCGAGCGCATACAGGCTGAGCAGTGCCAGGCTGGCATGGTTGGGGAAGAACACGCCGATGAGCAGCAGATAGATGGGCAGACGCGCGCCGCACGACATGAACGGGTCGATGAGTATCGTAATCAGACGGCTCGAGTGGCTCTCGATGGTGCGTGTGGCAATGATTGCCGGCACGTTGCATCCGAATCCCATCACCAGCGGGATGAACGATTTTCCGTGGAGTCCTATCTTATGCATTATTTTGTCCATAATGAAGGCGGCTCGCGCCATATATCCGGAGTCTTCCATAAACGAGATGAAGGCGTAGAGGATGAGGATGTTGGGCAGGAACACTATCACACCGCCCACACCGCCGATTACGCCGTCTATGAGCATATCCTTTACCGGACCGTCGGGCATGTATGTGCTGATGAGGTCGCCAATCAACCCCACGCCGGCGTCTATCCAGTCCATAGGGTATTGTCCGATGGTGAAAGTGGCCCAGAACATCAGCCACATTATGAATATGAAAATCGGAAATCCGAACAGCCTGCTTGTCACAACGGCGTCAATCATTGCCGTGGTTTTGGCCTCTTCCTTGTCCTCGGTGTGGAGCGTTTCGCGGAGCGCGCCCGACACGAATCCGTATTTTGAGTTGGCTATCACTGTTGCCATATCCTCTTCGTGCGATTTCTCGATTTCTGCCACCAGTGAGTCGCGCAGCGCCCTGATTTCAGCGTAGTGGGGCAGTGACGACAGCATAGTCACCACTTCCTTGTCGCCCTCAAGCAGTTTTATCGACAGGTAGCGAGCGGAGAACCGCATATCGAGGTCTGCCTCGCTCTTGAGCTGCGACTGGATTTGCTTTATTGCGTCCTCGATGTCTTTCTTGAATCCGATATGCACGTGGCGTACCACGTCGTTGCGTCCTTCGTAGACGCTTATAATCGTGTCAAACAGTTCGTTTACGCCTTTTCCGCTTTTTGACACTGTGGGCACCATCGGCACTCCGATCATCCTCTCCAGCGATTCGTAGTCGAACGTCACCTTGCTTCGTTCCAGCTCGTCGTACATGTTGAGGGCAATCACCATGCTGCGGTCCATGTCGATGAGCTCGGTGGTCAGATACAGGTTGCGCTCAAGGTTGGATGAGTCGACCACATTGATAATCACGTCGGGCACCTCGTCGTGGAGGTAGCGCCGCACGTAGAGTTCTTCGGGGGAATATGCCGACAGAGAGTAGGTGCCGGGCAGGTCGACGATGTTGAACGAGTAGCCGTTGTACTCCATTCGCCCGCTTTTTGCGTCGACGGTGACACCGCTGTAGTTTCCTACGTGCTCCTTTGCTCCTGAGGCGATGTTGAACAGCGAAGTCTTTCCGCAGTTCGGGTTTCCGATGAGTGCCACATTGATGGTGTGGCGTTCGGTGTCGAATTTGTTTATAAATCCGCAGTCGTCTTCCTTGATGATTGCGATGTCTTCATTGGGCACGTCGGCGGCTTGTTGCTCGCGTACCACCTCTATCAGGTTTGCCTCGGCGCGTCGCAGCGATATTTCGTAGTCGAGGATTCGGTATTTTATAGGGTCGCGCAGCGGAGCGTTCTGCTCAACGAGGATTTTCTTGCCTCTGACAAATCCCATCTCCATCATACGCTTGCGAAACGATCCGTGACCCAAAATTTTGACAATCACGCAACTTTCGCCAGTCTTTATGTCTGATAGCCTCATAATGTCTTTATCTTCTGTTTTTACGGGTGCAAAGGTAAAAATTATTATTCAGAATAATTCCAAATAACCGATAAAATTGTCAGCATTTTTTGTCGTTGCTTCTCAGAGCGTTGTGGAGCAGGTTGGTGAACTGGTAGTTTTTCAGCCCCCAGCGCGGCGAGATGAGCAGGTTTTCGGGCGACTGCGACACGAATCGCTCAATGGCGATGTCGCTGCGCATGCGCTTCACTATCTTGACACACAGTGATATATACTCGTTGGCCGACCATCGTGCCACGCTGACTTCGCCTGACGCCACTTGCCTGGCAAGGCGCGTGCCGCGGATAATCTGCAGCTGGTGGAGCTTGACGGTGTCTATTGGCAGAGCCGACACTTGGTCTACGGTGTGGAGCATGTCGGCCTCCGACTCTCCCGGCAGTCCGAGGATGAGGTGCAGTCCGCAGGCTATTCCGGCTGCGTGTGTGCGGTTTACGGCGTCGACGGTGTCCTCCCACGAATGTCCGCGGTTGATGACGTCGAGAGTGCGGTTGCTGGCGGTCTCGGCTCCGTATTCCACCATCACGAATGTGCGTTGCGAAAGCGATGCGAGATATTGCAGCAGAGTGTCGGGCATGCAGTCTGGTCGGGTGCCTATGATCAGTCCCACCACGTCGGGGCAAGCCACTGCCTCCTCGTAGAGGTCTACAAGATGGCGAAGTTCGCCGTAGGTGTTGGTATAGGCTTGAAAATAAGCCAGATACTTCATGTCGGGATATTTCTTTCCGAAGAATGTGCGCCCTTTCTCAATCTGTTCGCCCACCGACAGCGACGGGCGGCAGTATTCGGGGTTGAACGTCTGGTTGTTGCAGTATGTGCATCCGCCGGTGCCTTTTGAGCCGTCGCGGTTTGGACAGGTGAAGCCGGCGTTGATGGCAATCTTCTGCACCTTGAAGTCGGGGAAACGCTCGTGGAGGAAGTCGGCGAAGTCGCGGTATGGCTTGTGCATTACAGACGGGTGGTTTTGTTGAGCAGGTACATGTCGAGCACAGTCATTGCAGCCATGGCCTCCACGATAGGCACAGCGCGCGGCAGCACGCACGGGTCGTGGCGTCCTTTGGCTTTAAGCACGGTGGGGTTGCCCGAGGCATCGACCGTGTCGACGTCGCGCAGCAGCGTTGCCACGGGCTTGAACGCCACGCGGAAATATATGTCCTCGCCGTTTGAAATTCCGCCTTGTATGCCGCCTGAATGATTGGTCGATGTGTGGATTTTCCCATTGTCGGAAGTGAACGCGTCGTTCATCATGCTACCACGGTTGCCAACACCGTCGAATCCCATTCCATACTCAAAGCCTTTGGCGGCGTTTATGCCCATCATGGCGTATGCCAGTCGGGCATGCAGCTTGTCAAATACGGGTTCGCCGAGTCCTGTCGGCACTCCTTTGACCACACAGGTCACCGTGCCGCCTATGGTGTCGCCTTCGCGTCTCACCTTGTCGATGAGGTCGTACATCCTTGCCGCCGTTTCGGGGTCTGGGCAGCGCACGGCGTTGGTTTCCACCAGCGCTGGGTCGTATTTGCGGTAGTCGGGGTCGAGGCTGATGTCGCCCACCTGCGAAGTGTAGGCGTAGATGGAGATGCCGAGTTGATCCAATGCCTGGCGAGCGAATGCTCCGGCAACGACACGGGCAATAGTCTCGCGCGCGCTCGAGCGTCCGCCGCCGCGATGGTCGCGCAGCCCGTATTTTTCGGTGTATGTGTAGTCGGCGTGTGACGGACGGAACGTCTGTCGGATGTTGCCGTAGTCGGCTGAGTGGTGGTCGGCGTTTCTCACCTCGAACCCTATGGGGGTGCCCGTTGTCACGCCCTCAAACAGTCCCGACAGCACTTCTACGCGGTCTGACTCTTTCCGTGGCGTGACGATTGCCGACTGCCCCGGACGGCGGCGGTCGAGTTCGTGCTGCACACGGTCGAGGTTGATTGCAATGCCTGCGGGCATACCGTCGACAACGCCGCCCACGGCAGTCCCGTGCGACTCGCCGAACGACGTCAGCCGGAAAATCTTACCAAATGTGTTCATCGTTGAGATCCTCCTCTTTAGGTGTGACAATAATGTCGGCTGTCGAAGCCCCGACATATTCAATCAAATCCTTGGGGTCGATTTTCAGTTGCAGTCCGCGCACACCGGCGCTCACATAGATGAAGTTGAAATCAAGACACGAACGGTGGAAAAACGTGGGAAACGGTTTTTTCATACCGATTGGCGAGCATCCTCCGCGGATATAGCCGGTGGTTGGCAGCAGATCCTTCATGTGGAGCATCTCCGCCTTCTTGTTGCCCGACACCTTCGCTGCTTTCTTGAGGTCTACCTCGCAGCATCCCGGCACCACGCAAACAAAATGTTTGACCTTGTCGCCTGTCAGCACAAGTGTCTTGAACACTTGCTGAATGTCTTCGCCGAGTTGGTCGGCGATATGCTGTGCGCCAAGGTCGGTTTCGTCGACCTCGTAAGGCACAAGCTCGTATTTTATTTTGGCGCGGTCAAGCAGACGCGCCACGTTGGTCTTTCCTATTCCAGCCATATTGATAAATCTTTTTCTGTCTTCTATGCTTATACAAAGATAGTGCATAAAGTTGAAAGAATGGATATGAAAGATTAATTTTGCACTTTGAATTATGAGAATAAAGACAGAGGCAGACAGGTTGCTGGCGATGATCCGCGATGGTCGGACTATGTCGGCTGGACAGAAGGTGCGCTTGGCGGTGATGCTGAGTGTGCCGGCGGTTGTGGCGCAGTTGTCGTCGATTGTGATGCAGTATATCGACGCATCGATGGTTGGAAGCCTCGGCGCTGAGGCCTCGGCGGCGATAGGCTTGGTGTCGACAACCACATGGCTCTTCGGCGGACTGCTGAGTGCTGCGGCTTCGGGTTTTTCGGTGCAGGTTGCCCACCGCATCGGTGCCGGCGACTGGGAAGGCGCGCAGCGCGTGTTGCGGCAGTCGGTGGTGGCGGTGTTGGCGTTCAGCCTTCTGCTTGCATCCATCGGTGCCGGCATCAGCAGTAGTTTGCCTGTTTGGCTTGGCGGCGCCGAGTCGATACATCGCGATGCGTCGACTTATTTCCTGATAATATCCTTGTTTCTTCCAGCGCTTCAGATGCAGTTTCTTGCCGGCGGCATGCTGCGGTGCAGCGGCAATATGCACGTGCCGAGCATGGCGGGAGTGGCTATGTGCGCCCTTGATGTGGTGTTCAACTTTCTGCTGATTTTCCCTTCGCGTACGGTCGCTGTGGCTGGATTCGATGTGTTTCTCCCAGGTGCGGGACTAGGTGTTGAGGGTGCGGCTCTTGGCACGGTGCTTGCCGAAACGGTGGTCGTGGCTTGGCTGTTGTGGTATCTGCGCCACGGCACGTCACATCTGCGGCTTGCAGGGCTGCGCGGATGGAGACAGTCGATAGCCGACACGCTCAGAAAGGCGGTTAAAATCGGTTTCCCGATGGGTTTGGAGCATGGGGTGATATGCAGCGCGCAGATTGCGATAACCACCATTGTAGCGCCGCTGGGAGTGTGCTCCATCGCTGCCAACTCGTTTGCCATCACAGCCGAGAGCCTTTGCTATATGCCAGGCTATGGCATTGCTGAGGCTGCCACCACGCTTGTGGGGCAGAGTGTCGGTGCGCACCGTCGCGACCTGACGTGGAGCTTCGCTAAAATCACTGTCGGAATGGGCATGGCGGTGATGGCGGTGATGGGTGTGCTTATGTATGTCGCTGCTCCCGAGATTATCGGGCTGATGACGCCTGTTGACGAGATACGCCGGCTTGGTGTAATGGCGTTGCGCATCGAGGCGTTTGCCGAGCCGATGTTTGCCGCGTCGATTGTGGCGTATGGCGTTTGTGTCGGTGCCGCCGACACGCTGAAGCCTTGTCTGATGAACTTCCTGAGCATCTGGGCTGTGCGCCTTACGATGGCTGCATGGCTTGCTCCAACAATGGGACTGCGCGGTGTGTGGATTGCCATGTGTGTTGAGCTGACGTTCCGTGGCGCCATCTTCCTGGTGCATTTGTGGCGCCGACGCTGGATGAAGGCCGTATAAAGGGGTAAAAAAGGTTGAAAGTTCGGTAATTCGGATAGGTGGGCTTTGCGGAAAAACACGTAAATTTGCAGACAGCATAGAACATTAAAAAACACAGTTATGGAACTGATAAAAGATAAGGAATTCGGCGGCGAGCGACCGCTGTTTGAGTCGCACAACCTACACCTCGACAATGTGGTGATACGCGAAGGCGAGTCGGCGATAAAGGAGTGCAGCAACATCAAGGCGACAAATTGCCGTTTTGAGGGCAACTATCCGTTCTGGCATGTGCACGGGTTCGTGATTGATCGTTGCCATTTCGATGTGGGCGGACGCTCTGCACTGTGGTATAGCGACCATCTGCGGATGACTGACACGCACATCGACGCGCCGAAAATGTTTCGCGAGATGCACGACATCGACATTGAGAACGTGGTGATGACCGATGCCGACGAGACGTTCTGGCGATGCAAGGGCATACGTGCTAAGAACTTGCGGCTGCAAGGAGGAACGTATCCTTTTATGTTCAGCAGCGACATTGAAATCGACGGCTTGGTGTCTGACTCCAAATACGTGTTCCAATATGTGAGCAACGTAGTGGTGCGCAACGCGAGAATCACAACCAAAGATGCCTTTTGGGAGGTGGATAATGTGACCATCTACGATTCGGAACTCAATGGCGAGTATCTGGGATGGCATTCGCGCAACCTGCGCCTTGTCAACTGCCACATCTCTGGCGAACAACCGCTCTGTTATGCCGAGAATCTGGTGCTTGAGAATTGCACGTTTGATCCGGCTTGCGACCGCGCTTTCGAGTACAGTTCCGTGAACGCAACAATAAAAGGAAGCATAGGAGGCGTGAAAAATCCGCGCAGCGGACGCATCGAGGCTGACTGCCTCGGTGATGTGGTGCTCGACGGCAACATCAAGATGCCGGCCGACTGCCTGCTGATTGAACGAAACAAAAAATAATTGCCTGTATGAAATACGACTTCGACAAGACTATCGACCGGCGTGCCACAAACTCTTACAAGTGGGATAGCGCTCCCGAGGGCGTGCTGCCTATGTGGGTGGCTGACATGGACTTCCGCACGGCGCCTGCCATCATCGACGCGCTGCAGAAACGCGTGGCGCACGGAATCTTTGGCTACACCCGTGTGCCCGACGCCTACTACGATGCCGTGACATCGTGGTTCAGCCGGAGGCATGGATGGGACATCGACCGCGAATGGATAATCTACACATCTGGAGTGGTGCCGGCGGTATCGGCGGTGATAAAGGCTCTGACCGTGCCGGGCGACAAGGTGATTGTGCAGACTCCAGTCTACAACTGCTTCTTCTCGTCGATACGCAACAACGGCTGCGAGATTGTGAGCAATCCTCTGCGCCGCACCGCCGACACCTATAAGATGGATTTCGACGCTCTTGAGCGTTGTGCCGCCGACCCGCGCACCAAAGTGATGCTGCTCTGCAATCCCCACAATCCGGCTGGGCGCGTCTGGACTCCCGACGAGCTGACGCGGCTTGGCAACATCTGTCTGCGCAACGGCGTGACGGTGGTCGCTGATGAGATTCACTGCGAACTGGTGTATCAAGGGTTCAAATATACGCCTTTCGCGTCGCTGTCGGACGCTTTCCTGCACCGGTCGGTGACGTGTGTGTCGCCGAGCAAGGCTTTCAACATCGCCGGACTGCAGATTGCAAATATCGTGGCGTTCGACAACGATCTGCGAAGCCGTATCGACAAGGCGATAAACATCAACGAGGTGTGCGACGTGAATCCGTTTGGCGTGGCGGCGACAATCGCTGCCTACAACGAAGGGGAAGAGTGGCTCAACCAGCTGGTTGACTATCTGCATGGCAACTATGAGGCTATGGCGGAGTTCTGCCGACGTGAGCTGCCGGAATTTCCTATAACGCGTCTTGAGGGCACATATCTGGTGTGGATGGACTGCAGCAGCCTTGGCATGTCGTCGGATGCGCTTGAGCATGCTCTTCTGGACGACGCCCGCCTATGGCTCAATGCCGGCACGATGTATGGTGCCGAAGGCGAAGGCTACATGCGGTGGAACATCGCTTGTCCGCGCAGCGTGATGCTCGACGGACTCAACCGTTTCCTTAATTTCGTCAGAAGCCGCTAACCGTCTCTTCTTCTATCCCAAATCGGCCATCAGAATCACTCGTTGCCATACGACACTGAGAAATTCCAACGGCCGATTATTCAATTGACTTGACTTGGTTATAGCTGCCACAACCAATATGTCTCTCGGCAAACTGTTTGTCGTGAACTTCATGCTAAATCCGTATCCTGCCGTATAATCACCCAATGCCCGGACTTCTGTGAACCCTCACGGTGAATGATGTCGTTGTCTTGCATTTTCTTAAGATGCTTAGACACGGCGCTCCTGTTGATGCCCAATTTGTTAGCCATTTCGCGTGAAGTGATGCTTGCGTTCTCGGATATAAGACGTAAGATGGCATTCCGTGTTTCTGGTCCACTTTTCCGGTCCACCTTGCTTGTTTCTGGTCCACCTGCTTGGTCTCCCTTTTCTTCTTTGAATGTGAAGTCATCATCCATCGCCTTCTTGTATTCAGTTATTTCATTTTTAATGTTTTTGATGTGCTCATTCAGCATGAACATTTCTTGTTTGTTGGCATTGTTGAATGTTGAATTATTTGCTGTGACTTTATTTTGAGCCTATGGCTATACACACGGGGTGGGGCACGTGGATGTCGTGGCTGGTGTCGGAGAGCATGCCGGTGTCGGGGTCGATTGCAAACACTTGGATGGTGTCTGCGTCACGGCAGGCACAAAGCAGGAAGCGTCCGTTGGGCGTTATGGCAAAATTGCGTGGATGCCGCGCTGTGGGCTGGTAGCCAGCGCGTGTGAGCATCCCGCTTTCTTTATCCACGCTGAAGATGGCTATACCATCGCCTTGCAGACGGTTTGACGCATAGAGGAAGCGTCCGTCGGGTGTCAAATGGATGTCGGCGCTGCCGCGGGCATGGCAGTCGTCGGCGGTGACGGTTTGAATCTGTGTCAGCTTGCCTTCGTGGTGGCTGAACACCATCACTTCGCCCGACAGTTCGGTGATGAGGTAGGCATAGCGGCCTTCGTCGTCAAAAGTGAGGTGGCGTGGCCCTGAACCTGCCGCTACATATAGGGTGCTGTCCACTTCCAGCCCGTCGCATGCGGCGTTGGGCTTGAGCGAGTAGATGCAGTCGTTGCCGAGGTCGCAGGCGAATGCGCGCCATTCGTAGGGGTCGGCGGTGACGCAGTGGAGATGGGCTGACTGCTGCCTTGTTTTGTCGGGAGCTTTGCCTGTGAGCGAAAACGTCATCACCTTGTTGGCTTTCTTGATGCTTCCGTCGTCGGCAAGTCTGAACTCCGTGATGCTTCCGCCCGTATAGTTGGCGGTGTAGATCAGATTTTTTGTCTGGAAGATGTTGCACGGCGCTTTGCCGCCCGTCGCCACGGCGTTGATGCAGGTCAATGGCTTGTCGATGCCTTCATAGCGGAATGCTGCAAGGGCGTCGTCGTCGGTGCCCGACTCGTCGACGGCATAGACGTTGTCGCCGTTGTCGGAGAAAATCACAAACGACGGGTTGCGCGCCGGAGTAACGGCGGTGAGTTCTGCCGTTCCGCTTTCTTGGTTGAAGCGATATTGATAGATGCCTTTGCTGTCGGTGTCGGTGTAAGTGCCGACAAGCATCGGCAGCCATGCCTGCGAAGCCGCGGCGGCAAGGTCGAGCATAGCCATTGTTGATAGTGTGCAGAGTGATATTGCCATTGTGTCAGTGTTTTTGTTGCCGTAAAGTTACGCAAAAAAAGTGCAATCCTAAAATCCTCTTTTGCGTAATGCGCGCCGTAAATCCTTGTGTTTCCTATGCAGCATCGCTATAAAAACAATACCGGCGACAACCATTGTCGGTTGTCGCCGGTATGTGTGTGGGGTTGTCGACGAGAGTTAGTCGTTCATTGTCAGGAGCAGCTCCTCGTTGCTGCGGGTTTTCTCCATACGGTCCTTGATAAACTCCATTGCCTCGATAGGAGTGCGGTCGGAGAGGAACCGGCGGAGAATCCACATGCGGTTGATGGTGTCCTGGCTGAGGAGCAGGTCGTCGCGTCGAGTGCTCGACGAGATGATGTCGACGGCAGGGAAGATGCGTTTGTTCGACAGCTTGCGGTCGAGCTGCAGCTCCATGTTGCCAGTGCCCTTGAACTCTTCGAAAATCACCTCGTCCATCTTCGAACCGGTCTCGATAAGTGCGGTTGCGATGATTGTGAGCGAGCCGCCGTTTTCAATGTTTCGTGCGGCGCCGAAGAAGCGTTTTGGCTTTTGCAGCGCGTTGGCGTCGACACCACCGGTGAGGATTTTGCCCGATGCCGGCGACACGGTGTTGTAGGCGCGTGCCAGACGTGTGATTGAGTCGAGCAGGATTACTACGTCGTGTCCACACTCAACCATGCGTTTCGCTTTTTCAAGCACCAGTCCGGCAATCTTTACGTGGCGTTCGGCTGGTTCGTCGAATGTGGATGCGATTACTTCCGCATTCACGCTTCGTGCCATGTCGGTTACCTCCTCCGGACGCTCGTCGATGAGCAGGATAATCATGTATGTTTCCGGATGGTTTTCCGAGATTGCGTTGGCAATGTCTTTAAGCAGGATTGTCTTACCGGTTTTCGGCGGTGCCACGATAAGTCCGCGCTGACCTTTGCCGATAGGAGAGAACATGTCGACGATGCGTGTCGAGATGTTGCAGGTGGTGCGTCCCGATGTCAGGTCAAACTTCTCGTCGGGGAACAATGGCACAAGGTGTTCGAAAGGCACGCGGTCGCGCACGAATTCTGTGGTGCGCCCGTTGATTGAGTCTACGCTGCAGAGAGGGAAGAATTTTTCACCTTCTTTCGGCGGACGGATGTTGCCTTCCACCACGTCGCCTGTCTTCAAGCCGTTTTGCTTGATTTGCGACTGCGACACGTAGATGTCGTCGGGCGACGACAGGTAGTTGTAGTCGGAGGAGCGGAGGAATCCGTAGCCGTCGGGCATCACTTCCAGCACGCCTGCGCCTTTCACGATGCCTTCAAAGTCGTAGAGCGGCTGTTGAGGCTGTTGGCGCTGCTGCTGTTTTGCCGCGCGCTGCTGTTGTTGCTGCTGGCGGCGGTTTGCCTTCTGGTTTTTCTGTTGCTGTTGCTGTTTAGGTTCAGCCTGGAATGCCGCAACTTCGTCTTCGGCAGGCTGTTGCTGTTGTTGCTGGTCTTGCTGCTGGCGTTGCGAGCGGGGCACGAATTTCTGTCCGCCGCTGAACGGGAAGAACGAGCTGAATCCGATGTCGTTTTTCTTTTGCTGTTCGGCAGGTTTTTCTTCTGCCGGTTCTGCCTGTTGTGCCTGTTGTGGCGTTTCGGCTTCAGGAGCGGCGTTTTCCGTCTCTGCCGGTTTCTCTTCCTGTTTTACGGCTGTCTCCACGTTTTCAGCAGGGGCTTCGGCCTCGGCTGCTGGAGCCATGACAACCTCGGCAGCCGGAGCTGTCATATCGGCGGCAGGCTCAGCCTCCTTTTTCTTGGATGTGCGCTTTGCCGTGGTTTTCTTTGCTGCCGGTTTCTCCTCTTTAGGTTCTTCCGTCTGAGCGGTCTCCGCGGCAGGCTCTGCCTCCTTCTTTTTGCTGTTTTTCTTAGGTTCAGCCTTTTTGGCGGCAGTCTTTACAGCCGTAGCCTCTGCGTTGTCATCGCTTTTTGGCTCGGCTGTTTTTTTCTTGGCTTTTGTTTTGGGTTTTTTAGCCTCCGATTTCGAAGCCGATTCTTTGGCGCGGTTTATCGCCTGCTCGTCGAGAATTGTGAAAATCAAGTCTTGCTGGGCCATTTTGTCGGCTTTCTTGATGTCGAATGTTTTGGCAATCTCGAGCAGTTCTTCTGGAGAGGCTGCATTTAAGTCCTGTAAGTTGTACATATATGTAAGATGTATTACATTTTGAATCTACGTCGCGCCGTTGTGCGCACGTGACTGTTCTGAAAATCTTTTTTTTGAGAAAATTAAAGAGTGGATGACTGCGGGAAGCGTAGCGAGTAATGGTGATTGATTATGCTTCCCTCAATCACGATGCAAAGATACGTCTAATTTCTTTTACGGCAAACAGAAATACAGACAAAAAATGAAAAAAAGTGAATGCTTACTCTCCGTATTCTTCGAGATAGGCCTCGCAGGCGGTGCGCAGCTCGTCGTACCATTCCTTGCCGAAGCGGCGCGTCAGCGGACCCTCAAGAAACTGATACAGCCGCACGTGGTTTTTTCTGCCCATCACTTCCGCGCATTTGCAGATTTTCCAACGATGGTAGTTGACGGCGGTGAAGTCGGGAAATTCCTGAAGGCGGGCAGGGTAGAGATGGCATGAGATTGGCTTGTAGAAGTCGATTTTTCCAGCACGGTATGCCTTCTCGATGGCGCAGAGACACATCCCGTTCTCTCCATAGCACGTAAACACACAGTTGCGCCCGTCGACAATCGATGTCACCAAGTCGCCTTCCTCGTCGACGTAGCCCACGCCCTGCTCCTCAATCACGCGTTTGGCAGCCGGCAGCAGGTCGTCCCACACCTCGGGCAGTATTTCCTTTATCTTGGCATATTCCTCTTTGGTGATAGGAGCGCCGGCATCGCCTTCGATACAGCATTCGCCGAGGCATTTGTCGAGATCGCAGCAGAAAAACTGTTCGATAAGGTCGAGGCTGACCAGTGCATTTCCGATTTGCAGCATAGTGACTTCTTCTTCTTTTTTCATTTCAGTGTGCGAAATTACTCGTTTTGTGCCGGATATGCAAGTGTGGCGGTGAAATGTGTTTTTAAACATAAAAAATTTTTTATACATAACGGAAAAATTTCCATAATTTTACGACCGCAAAAACTAAACTATTTTTTAAAGCCCTTTTTTGTAGATATTATGTTCTTAACCATTGTTATTGTTGCCGTATTTCTGATTGGTTACGGCTGTATTGCTCTTGAGAGCGGACTTAAAATCAACAAGACTGCGACCGCCTTGTTGATGTGTGCAATCTGTTGGTCGCTGTATATGATTGGCTGCCCTGATTATGTGGCAGAGTTTCATGCCGATGATTTTGCCCGGTTCTTCTCGGCGTTCCATCTTGACGACTCTGATGCCGCTGCGCGCCAGTTTGTGACGCAGGGCGTGCTGCTTGAGCATCTCGGCGATGCGTGTGAGATTCTGTTCTTCCTGATGGGAGCGATGACCATTGTCGAGACTGTCGACACCAACGGTGGCTTTGTTTTTGTGCGCGACCGTCTGCGCACCCGTAGCAAACGTTCGCTGTTGTGGCGCATCGTGCTGATCACGTTTATTCTCTCTGCCGTGCTCGACAACCTGACCACGAGCATCGTGATGATTATGGTGCTCCGCAAGCTCGTGCAGGAACGCAACGATAGGCTTATCTATGCCTCGCTCATCATCCTTGCCGCCAACAGTGGCGGTGCGTTCTCTCCGATTGGCGACGTAACGACTATTATGCTATGGATCAAGGGCAACATCACGTCGATAGGTGTGATTAAGGAAGTGTTACTGCCGTCGCTTGTCTCGATTGCTTTGCCTACGTTCCTGTTGCAGTTCAAGCTCAAGGGGCAGTTGGCTGTGGTGGAGGACAATGTAGATTTCACAAAATCGGCACTTAGCCATGGCGAACGGGTGGCGGTGTTTGTTGTCGGTGTGGGCGGCTTGATGTTTGTGCCGTTCTTCCGCTCCATCACTGGTTTGCCTCCGTTTATGGGCATCCTCTTCGTGCTTGGCTTGCTTTGGGCGATGACAGAGATATTCCTGCGTCACGAACACGAGTTGGAAGGCTCGTTCTCTGAGCGCGTGTCGACGATTCTTCATAAAATCGATTTGTCGACCATCCTGTTTTTCCTCGGCATTCTGATGGCTGTGGCTGTGCTGAGCGAGGTGGGTGTGCTTACAAGTTTCGGACAGTGGCTTGAACACGCCACCAACGGCAATGCTTATTTCGTGACAGGTGCCATTGGCGTGGTGTCGTCGATTGTCGACAATGTGCCGCTTGTGGCTGGATGCATGGGTATGTACAACGTTATCCCTGCCGCCGCCGTGACAAGTCCCGACATGATGATGTTTGTGCAGGACGGTCAGTTCTGGCAGTTGCTTGCTTACTGCGCCGGAGTGGGTGGCAGCATGCTCATTATCGGCAGTGCTGCCGGCGTTGTGGTGATGGGTCTTGAAAAAATCACATTCGGCTGGTATTTACGCCACATTTCGTTTGTGTGTCTGCTCGGTTATCTGGCAGGTATCCTGATCTACTGGCTTGAGCGGACGTTTATCTTCTGCTGATTTAAAGTTGATTGATATGTATGTACGGCGGCGTTATATGTGTTGGCTCTATCGTAGCAGCGTTCCTCCGGCACGCATCCGCTTCGCTCCGCGACTATTGCCTGCCAACGTTGCTGTTGTTTCATTGCGCAGAGTCATAACTCAACGCGCTCAGTGGCGGACAGCCTTCGGAGATGCGCTACAGCGAAAGCAACCGCGCCACCACAGTCGTTTGCTGCGGTGGCGCGGTGCGTGTTGTTATGTTCGATATTCTCTACGGTTCAGTCTATTTGAAGTTGAATGTAGGGAAGTGGGTGGCGTCGGTTACTACTAAGCCTGGCAAATTGTCGTAGCACATGCATGCGAATTGGTTGCGTGCGCCGGTGAACAGGTTCAATTCTGTTACCTTTGCGCCTTCAAATGTCACGTTGTCAACGTTTACTTTAAGGTTCTTAAACTGCATTGCGGCGTTGGCTTCCTCTGCTGTTGCTGAAGTGTAGTCCTCGAACAGGAAGAAGCCAACCCATTGTCCTGCTGCGTCTGTAGGATAGGTGTAGGAGCAATCTTTTACGTTGATAGTGAATTTAGTGTTTGTCTTGTTGCTGATACGCACAGCATCGGATTTCTTTGACAAGTCGAATATGTTCTTCTCAATGTTAAGCACTCCGCCTTCAGCCATTCCGAACACCGTCATTGCGTTGTTTGAGAAATTGGCAAACTTGCAGTTCTTTACGGTCACGTTCTTTGAAACAACGTTTTTTAAGTTGATTTCAAGAGGATTGTAGCCATTGGCGTTGCTGTTGCGTCTGATCTCTCGAAGCACAGTGGTCGCGGACACCTCGATTTCGCGAGATATTCTACTTATGCTCCACTTCCTTTTTATTCCCAGGTATATTTCGTACATTTGTTCTGAGGTTAATTGATTGTACATAGCAATACAAAATTAGTTAATCTTTGGGAGACTTCGGTCTCCTTTTTTTGTTTGTATTGCTGTCAGACGTTCTTGGGTGCTTTGCGCCCCCGCCACTTAGGCTTCCCCCGCAGTGTTTTCATAGTTTTACCCCGATAATCGTTGCACTTCTATTTGGACACTGCACAATTTCAAAACCGCGGCTACACTACAATGGCAATAACAAAAAAGGTTGCGCCACAGCAGGCGCAACCTTTTATCTTGATTACAAGTCGCAGATTAATAAACCTGTGTTCCGTCAACAAACACTTGGCTATGTTTCTCTGTCTTGTCTTGCTTCACATTCCAGAGGCTATTGCCGCTCTTTGAGCCAGTGCCGAAGCCTGTCGCCGTGCAGTTATTGATGTTAATAACATATGTGCCTGGAATAAGCGAGCTGTCAACTTCGATGGCTGCCTTGCCCTCTACTGGCGCAGAAGCAATAAACTCGCATTTGTTGAACGTAGCGTTCTGACCTATCACGGCACCTTCATTATAAATCAGAACAGACTTGCCTGCGCACTCAAACCGGCAGCTGTTGAACGTGATGTCCTTTGAGCCATAAGTCCAAATGTTGTAGGAGCCGCTTGATGTCTGTTTGAACGTACATTTGTTGTAGACAGCTTTCTCAGCGTATGAGAATGGCTGGCCCTCAATCACGCAACCCGTATAAGTCACAGCTTTTGCATGTTGGATGCCTGTAAAGTTTGCGTTAGGCGATTTCACTGTCACGCCAGAGAAGCCGATTGTCTTGTCGCTGTAATTGATAGCTTGAGGAATGGAGATCACCGTTGTTTCGTCGCCCGAGAAAGTGACACCTTCAGCAACGGATGCAGGAAGCGTATAAGTGGTGTTCTCCTTCAATTTAATCACGGCGTTCGGAGTCTGGGCGGCTGTTGCCAATTCGGTCTGTGTTGAAGCCGTGATTACATTGTGATTATAGTCTGGGTCGTTGAATCCCGGGGCGATTACAACGTTGAAGTTGGCAGTGTTGGTGAGCAACGAGCCGAAGATGTTTGTGCGGTAGTTGCGTTGCACAGGCACGTTGGTGAACGTGCGGTTTGTCAGCGTGTAGTCAAACGCGATGTCGACAGTTTCTTTGTCCTTCGGCACGAGCACGTACGACATCGACAGATATTTGTAATCCTTGCTGTTTACTGAAAATTTAGAGTCCTCTGTAGGAATCGGTTTCTTTACGAATGTCGCAGTGACAGGGTCGCTGACCTCTTCTGAGAGAAGGTTGAGCGTTTTGTAGGTTGCCACTCCGATTGTCGACTCTGAAACGGTGTAGCCGGCAGCTGCCGCTGCGTCAAAGTCGTCTGTTCCGATGTTGATCTGTGCGAACGGACGGCGGAGTTTCTGCGAAATGCTCATGTTGCCGCTAACCTTCAGCGCTTTCTTTTGACCGAAGAATGCGTCAAGATTGTCGGTGTTGTTTTCGGCATTGGCGTAGTTGACGGTTACAGTCTGGTTTTCAGAGTTGAACGTGTAAACGTTGTCGCCAGGAGCGTCGGCCCAGAACACGAAGTCGTATTCCTTGCCTGTGGTCAGCTGCAAGGAGATGGTGGTTTGCAGACCAGTCATTGTGGCTGTACCCTCGGGTTGTCCCTTAGTGCCGTCGGCTTTTTTGCAGACTTTAAGTCTTGTCGTAGTGCCTTTTTCATAGACGGCATAGTGCAGCTCGGTGGCTTTTGTGCCGTCGGCAAATGCACGGGTGCCCATGTCGCCAGGCAGCTGGGCTGTGATTGTCACAGTGCTTTCAGCACCGGCTTTCAAATCCGATGTCTGATCATCGGCGCAGGATGTTGCCATCAGCATCAATGCCGACATGGCAACGGTTGAAAATAATACCTTTTTCATAGAACACATAAATTATAAAGTTAATATTAAATTGTTTGTTTCTTTTTTTATCTGATTTCAAGATTGAATTCGCCGTCGAATTCCGTATTGATGCTTACGCCTCCCGAAGCCTTCGACGAGAGGAAATTGCCGCGCACCACGGTGAGCTTGTTGCGCACCACTGGCACATCGATTGGCAGCGTGCTCGACAGCAGCGTTCCGTCGGTGTCGTAAACCTCCACCGAAACAGGCACCGTCGACTCTCCGCCGTTGACAAACACATAGTCGAATCCAAGTTCCACCTCCGTGTCGCTAAGCCGTTGCATCGTGCTGTCGAACGCGACGCCTGTCCAGGAGTCGGCTGGCTTGTTGGTAAACATATTGAATGAGCACGGCATGAAGCCTTGGTAGCGGAACACTACGCGGAAGTCGTTTGTGTTGATGTTCTTGATGTCGGCTTTGGGGTCGGCCTTTGGGTCGGCAGACTCTGGCGACACTCCTTGCTGTGCCTTCATTTCCGCTTCTTTTTGGCGGATGGCACGTTGCTGGAGCACGTAGCTGAGAAACTTGACGATGTCGTGGGAGATGAATTTGAACTTTGCCAACGGTCGCTCCATTTCAACCACTACGCGGTTTACGGCGGTAGACCGGGTGGAGTTTGACGTCAGCTCCGGGTTGTCGTACACTTCTGCTTCCTTCTTTCCGCGGAATGCGTCGCGGCGGTCGGTTGAGCCTGTATGGTTCTGACGGTCGGCGAGGATTATCTCCTCGAAGTTTGACGTGTTGTAATAGAGGTCGGTTTTCGTGCCGTGGACCACGTAGTCTGCCCACACAAGAAAGCGGTATTTGCCGGGGCGAAGGTTGAGCCGCAGGGTGTGGTTCAGATTTTCAAGGTCGCTGTTGCAGACCACGACGGTGGTGTCCGACAGTCGGTTGCCATCGTTGCCGTCGATGCGGTAGGCGTTGACGGTGTAGCGTATGTCGTAGGTGATTTCTGTCTGTGTCTTTGTTCCCGACGGGCTGGCTTCGGTGGAGGCGCGCGAATAGTCGATGGTCTGATAGAAGCCCATGTCGATGGCGTTGGTGAAGTCGAGCACAAGTTCATACGGGCGTCGCTCCGGCATGTCGGGAAACTCGTGCACGTCGCATGCCGAGAAGCCCAAAATGGCGAACAGGCTCAAAATGCAATATGTCAGGACTGATCGTTTCATCTTCTCTTGCGTTTAAGGTCGAAACGATAGATAAACGTCACTGCGGCATTGTCCACTCCGAAGAATGTGCGGCTTGTGGTGCTGACCATCGCGCCGTTGGCTTCGTTGTGGAATGTGTCGTACTTCAGCCGGTAGCATCCGGCGCCGGCGGTGAGCTCCATCATCCAGTGCTTGCTCTTGCCGAGCGGTGTGCGCCAGCCGAAGCTAAGACCTCCGCCAAGTGCCGGGGTGTTGCCGTTATGGTCTTGATAGCGCCATTCCGACGATGATAGGGCATAGTTGTACTGTGCCACGCCGAAATGTGCGCCCACAAACCATTTGGGGGCAAACCACCAGCGCACTTCGGGCTGGAAGGCGAGTGTGCGCAGTTTGCGTGTGCGCGTAAAGTAGTTGAGTGCCGAGTAGTAGACGGGCAGCGTCACGCTCCAATGCTTGTTGATGTCCACTTCCACGGCTATGTTGGAGATGAGCATTGCCCATCCTACGGCATTTGTTTTCAGGTAAAGTCCGCGTGTCCATTCTCCGCTGTCTCCAGGCTTCGCGTCGGGGATATCAACCGCTGGTATGCTGATTCCCGACAGGTCGTAGTCTGCCGTCGGCAATGCGATTTCTCCATCGGGTACAGATTCGGTTGTCGTAATCTGTGCCTTCGCGCTCCGCATCGATGGAAACACGTTGCGGTTCAGTGTCTTGTATGCCTTCTGCCGTTGAATCTCGAAGGCGCGGCGGTCTGCCCATCGTCCGGGAAGATACTCGATTACGGTGGAGTCGGAGTGCAGCACGCGGTCAATCTCGTTGTAGCCAGGCTCTTGCGATGTGCGGATTTCTGCTTTCAGCATGTCCCATGGAATCGTCGCCGGCAATCGCACCACCAGCGAGTCGGCAATGTCAATGCGCGAACGGATGTATTGCTCCAACGCGTTGGCACGGGTTTCGCCAAGCTGCTTGTTTTTTATCGCAGGTCCTTCGGGCGAGGCATAGCCGCTGATTGTTAGCCTCTCAATGCGCACATTGGGATGGCTGTTTACGTATTGGATTGTTTTTTCGAGATTTGCGAGTTGACGGGCATTGTCGCTATATGCAGTGTCAACATTGCACTTCCCCACTTGGAAGTCAATGTCGATTTCTGTGATGTTGGTATGTGCGTTTGGGATTAAAAACATACCAAAGAGAAACATCAATATGCCTACTCGCTTATTCATTTGGGTCGCTATTAGATTCTTGTCGCTATTAGATTTTTTGTAAATCGAGTACTAAGGTAGGGATATTCAGTTAATGGCCTCAAACGCACTTAGGGAG